>VOFL01000008.1_pt1 | contig 20558 bp, 30 predicted proteins | sample 5384111 | NCBI WGS metagenome assembly VOFL01 (sample SAMN12384731, study PRJNA508395) | synthetic metagenome | isolation source: mock microbial community "Gut Microbiome Whole cell Mix" consisting of 8.3%...
CGTACATACTGCCGTATGCAATTACCACACCTTCATCTGCGTCATAACGGCTCAGTTTATCATAAATGCCTACCACTTCGTGATATTCTCAGTCCGGACCAAAGCGTAGAACAAATAGCCGAGATAGAAGTCCACCCAACTTTTTAAAGCTTTCTGTACCGGTGAACCGTATTTGCCGACGATGTTCGAATAATAACGAACCATTTCGCCCCAATAATGGTCGATATTCATACGTGTATCCACGAAGCCGCCATCCAGCGTACCAAAACACCTGAAACCATCACCGGAGAAGAGTATGCCATCTGTTTCGTCAAATGTCATCATCGTTTCCGGCCAGTGTACCATCGGAGTCAGGTAAAAGCGCAGTTTATGACGTCCAAGAGCGAGAAAATCACCATCCTTAATCAGATATTGCTCGCCGGTCACACCATAAAAACCTTCAATCATACCGAAAGTCTGTTTATTGCCAACGATCACAATGTCGGGATAGTTGCTTAATCAATCGGATAGAACCTGAATGGTCCGGTTCCATGTGATTTATAATCAAATAGTTGATAGGACGGTCGCCTATGATATTTCTGATTTTCGAAGATATACTTCGAAATAGCAAATATCCACTGTATCGATCAGTGCCACCATTTCATCATCAATCAGATAAGAGTTATACGAAACTCCATAGGGCAAAGGCCACATTCCCTCAAAGAGGTGCTTGTTACGGTCGTTAACTCCCACATAATGAACGTTTCCTTTAATTCTTGTTTTCTGTTCCATTCTTTTTTTTAGTTTAATTTAGCTACAGGGTACGAGTAACAACAATACCCAACGGTACCTCTCAGCTTGCAACTCGTAACTCGCAACTCATTCGCTTCGCAAAAATAGTTCTTTTTTTCTAAACCAGGTATGCCTTTCCCTGATAAGCACCCCTTTCTTTCATTCTTTTTGCACGCGGGCAGTAAATTCATAATTCTTCAGCCCCCAATCGGGTGCAATCAGAAGTTCTTTCGGTGATTGTGAAACAAATCGCTCAAGTATCAGATCGGGGCGCAGGTGTTCCACATAGTCGATTACCAGATCGATATACTCGTCCACACTAAAGAGATGAAAATCCTCGGGGCGGCACTCAAACTCACGTGCCATTTTCGTACCACGTATCAACTGCAACTGATGCATTTTAAGAGTGGTCAATGGCAAACGGGACAATTCGGCCGCCTGAGCGATAATTTCGTCATGGGTCTCTCCGGAAGACCGAGGATGACGTGTCCTCCGGTCAGAATCCCGCAAGCAGCCGTCCGGTTGACAGTTTCTACCGTATCGGCATAGGTATGCCCACGGTTGATACGTTTCAAAGTAACATCGGGTAGTTTCAATCCCATATTCTACCAAAAGGAAAGTGTGCTTATTCAGTTCTTCCAGATATCGCAACAGGGGATCAGGCATGCAGTCCGGACGTGTGCCGATGACCAGTCCCACCACCCCGTCCACACTCAAAGCCTCTTCATATTTCCCTTTCAGTCCTTCAAGCTCGGCATAGGTATTGGTATAAGCCTGAAAATAAGCCAGATATTTCATATCCGGATATTTATGGGCAAAGAATTGCTTTCCTTCCTCAAGTTGCCGGGTGACGGATTTCTCCGTTTTACAATACTCGGGATTGAATGTTTGGTTATTACAGTACGTACAGCCTCCCAATCCCTTCGTTCCGTCCCGGTTAGGACATGTAAAACCCGCATTAAGAGATATCTTCTGTACCTTATAGGAAAAGTATTTTTTCAGAAAGAAAGTAAATTCGTTATATAAAGGCGTCGGAGCCGGTTTAGTCATAGAATATCATGCTTTTGTAAACAGTACAAATATACATAAAAAAGTTATAGAAAAGAGCCGTTAGCTATTTTTTTCTGTATCTTCACCCTTATACTGCTCTTTAAATTTATACGAAAGCACGTAACATCTGTAGATTGACGTTAACTTAGAAGATCTGAGAAAGTGTCTGAAAAGATTATATAAATAAAGAAAATGTGAGCAATGTCCACATGAAGCATCTTCTCCAACCGAGGGTGTAGCCATCCGGAGGAAAGGGTGTAGCCCTAGGCATAAAAGGGTGTAGTCATCCGCATCGTATGGCTACACCCTTTCACCTGTTCATAGATAGCGGTTATTAAAGTTCCAACCGCTCCTTCAGTAATTTATATCCGGAATTACTCACTTTCAGCCTTACGCCGTTTTTTAACGAGAGCTGATAATTTTCTTTTCCAAAGAGTTCAACCCGTGATATTTGCGTCACGTTCACTATTGTAGAACGATGCACACGCACAAATCCTGCTGATGGCAGATGGGCATCAAAATACTTCATGGTCTGCTCCTTGACATATTGTCCCGAAGGGGTCACCAATGTGACATAATCGCCACATGCCTGTATGTAAAGCAACTCGTCGGTACGGATCAGATGAATGTGTGTACCATCTTTCACCGTGATGCGGTCAATACATTCTGCCTCTTCCGGCAACGCTTTATCTTCGCGGCATTCAATCTGCCTCAATTCTTCACGAAGGGCTTCCTCTCTCGAAACAGCCTCTTCTAATATCTCTTCCTGAACGGTATTCAGCGACTGCAAGCGATACCACAACATCATCACTCCCCAGGCCAATGCTCCAAACAATATACGGAAAGGAAGCGTCTCACCAAAAGGAGCATATACTTGTCCCATATTCTGTTCCAGCACATATTGCACGGCAAAGCCTCCCGCCAGCCAGAAAAGCAGAGCCAAAGCGGCTATCAGCAAGTCGGTCTGCAATATAGAGACAAGGCCAATGACATACCATGCCAGATAGGCCAGGAGGCAAAGCAATCCGACAGATAAAATCCCGTCTATTGCAGCCGGAAGCGTGTCGGCTCCGGCATAGCCCCAAAGTAGAGTTGTTTGTATCCCTGCTGCTACAACGGCCAATATCAATGCCGTCATCCACCGCCGGGAAGATTCTTGTATAGGATGTATATCCATGTTTTATTTTCAACTTTTATATCAATACCTCCGAATGTCAAATCACCCCGGATCACCAATATCCGGTTCTGATCGATCATACCCCCGCCAAAACGTTTGTCCTGACAACCGCCCAGACAGGTAGTACACCGAAACACTACTTTCCAATCGGAAGGCACATAAATTTCTATTCCACCAAATGTACAATCAATATCGAGAAACGTTTCTCCTTCGGGAAGAGTCGTACGCCGCAAGTCGATAACCGTCCCGCCAAAGAGTTTTGTATAGTTCCGCCTTTAAACACTTCATCGAGCACCACCTGCCTGATGCCGCTAAATGTGTTTTCGGGTGCAGCACTCCATCTGTTGAGTTATATTGGCTACTGGCAAAGTTCCCTCGGTGCGAACGCTCGTGCCGGGCTCGTTTCGGCCTGAACAGAAAAGCAAGTCCGATAACAATCAGGACAATCGGGAAAAGAGTGACATGAATTCCTGCAGGCATCCATCCCAAATACGGACTGATCAGATAGGCACCGATAGCAAGCAGTATCCCGCCCCGCAAAATCTGACGCCGCAACATTAAGTAAATTCCTAAAAGAATCAGTAACATTTGCCAGGAAACCAAAATACCAAACAAGGTATAAGAAATCCATCCCAGATTGCGAGCCAGCAAAAGCACTCCTGCCGTTATAAAAATAAAGGCGATAAAAAACTTACCGTATCTCCGAGCAGGAGATGAAAACTCTTTCTTTTCCATATATTATTTCATTGTTAATTATTTCTTTTAATCTTTGTGGGCAAAGATACGCCATTTACCACCTCCCGGAAATACTTTTTCGTCAATAACAGTACGCCAACCGATGAAAGGGGGATAATTCCCGATAAAACCGGACCTGTTTTTCACCGATTGCGTACAAGTTTGAACCGATATAGTCATATCTCTTTATCGGGAGACACTCCGGATTCTCTCCCCTTTGTCTCTATACACAAACAAAGCCGGGTAGAGCCTCCGTTTCATAGGGACAAAGCCTCCGTTTGTGTCCCGTACAGCCTCTGTCCGTATCAAACAGAGACTCTGTTTTTTCGTTAACCAACGCTATTTCACAGATATTTTACCCCTCCTGTTTTGAAGGCTCACCGTTTATCGTTACCTTTGCGGACACATAGAAACAACCTATAAAATCATCTAAGCCAATGAAAAGAAAATTCTGTTTTTCTCTGTCTGCTGCCTTGCCGGCTGTGCACAAGGAGGCAAAGCGCTCGACCTGAAAGAAATTAACTCGGGCAAGTTCAGCCCCGAAAACATTTATGGTGTGGTTCCCATGCCTGACGGCGAACACTACACACAAAGAAATGCCGAAGGTACACAGATCGTGAAATATTCCTTCCGCACGGGTGAACCGGTGGAAGTGGTATTCGATGTGACAAAAGCCCGCGAATGCCCCTTTAAGAAATTCGACAGTTACCAATTTTCACCGGACGGATCAAAAATACTGATTGCAACCGAAACCAAGCCCATCTATCGTCATTCTTATACGGCAGTCCACTACCTGTATCCGGTGAAACGGAACGACAAAGGAGTGACTACCAACAATATTGTTGAAAAGCTATCGGACGGTGGTCCGCAGCAAGCCCCGGTATTCTCTCCGGACGGAAACCTGGTGGCGTTTGTCCGTGATAATAACATCTTCCTGGTAAAGCTTTTGTATGGCAACAGCGAATCGCAAGTGACTGAAGACGGCAAGTTGAACAGTGTACTGAACGGTATTCCCGACTGGGTATACGAAGAAGAGTTCGGTTTCAACCGTGCCCTGGAATTCAATGCCGATAATACCATGCTGGCCTATGTTCGTTTCGACGAATCGGAGGTTCCATCATACACTTTCCCCCTGTTTGCAGGTGAAGCACCGCGTTATGATGCACTGCAGGATTATCCGGGAGAATACACTTACAAATATCCCAAAGCAGGTTACCCCAACTCCAAGGTGTCAGTACATACGTTCGACATCAAATCGAAAGTGACCCGTCAGGTGAAGCTGCCGATAGACGCCGACGGATATATCCCGCGCATCCGTTTCACTCAGGATCCCAACAAACTGGCCATCATGACACTGAACCGTCACCAGAACCGCTTCGACATGTATTTTGCCGATCCTCGCAGCACAGTGTGCAAACTGGCCCTACGCGACGAATCTCCTTATTACATCAACGAAAATGTATTCGATAACATTCAGTTCTATCCCGAATATTTCAGCTTTGTTAGCGATAAGAGCGGATATCCTCACTTGTACTGGTATAGCATGAACGGTAACTTGATCAAACAAGTGACCAGCGGCAACTATGAAGTAAAAAACTTTATCGGATGGAATCCGGATACCAACGAGTTTTATTACACCAGCAATGAAGAAAGCCCGATGCGTCAGGCGGTATACAAGATAGACCGTAAGGGCAAGAAGATGAAACTGAGCAATCAGCCGGGAACCAACAGTCCCATCTTCAGCAGCTCGATGAAATATTTCATGAACAAGTTTACCAGCCTCGATACTCCGATGCTGATTACCTTGAATGACAACACAGGTAAGGTCTTGAAGACTCTCGTAACAAATGATAAACTGAAACAGAAACTGGCCGAATATGCCATACCGCAAAAAGAATTCTTCACGTTCAAAACAACAGAAGGAGTCGATCTGAACGGCTGGATGATGAAACCGGTCAATTTCGATCCTGCCAAACGTTATCCGGTACTGATGTTCCAGTATAGCGGTCCGGGTTCACAACAGGTTCTGGACAAATGGGGAATCAGTTGGGAAACCTACATGGCAAGCCTCGGCTACGTGGTAGCTTGTGTAGATGGTCGCGGCACAGGTGGCCGTGGCAGTGAATTCCAGAAATGCACCTACCTGAACCTGGGTGTAAAGAAGCTAAAGACCAGGTGGAAGCTGCCAAATATCTGGGTGGACTGCCTTATGTGGACAAAGGACGTATTGGTATCTGGGGATGGAGTTTCGGCGGATATATGACCATCATGAGTATGAGCGAAGGTACACCCGTGTTTAAAGCCGGAGTTGCTGTGGCCGCACCTACAGACTGGAAATATTACGATACAGTATATACCGAACGCTTTATGCGCACACCGAAAGAAAATGCCGAAGGCTATAAAGCTGCTTCAGCATTCAGCCGTGCAGACAACCTGCATGGTAACCTGCTCCTTGTACACGGTATGGCAGATGATAATGTTCACTTCCAGAACTGTACAGAATATGCAGAGCACCTGGTACAACTCGGAAAACAGTTCGATATGCAGGTATACACCAACCGGAATCATAGTATCTATGGCGGAAATACCCGTAACCACTTGTATACGAAGCTGACGAACTTCTTCCGGAATAATTTATAAGAAACAGTTCTCGCCACAGAGAGGACACGGAGTACACTGAGGATTATTTTAATGATTGAATTTTAAAATAAAACTCTGTGTACTCCGTGTCTTCTGTGGAGAATCATAGAATAAAAACAATACTATATGGGAAACGATAAACGGGTGCGCAAACCCGAATGGCTTAAAATCAGCATTGGAGCCAATGAACGCTATACCGAGACCAAACGCATTGTCGAATCGCACTGCCTGCACACCATCTGTAGCAGTGGGCGTTGCTAACATGGGCGAATGCTGGGGAAAAGGGACAGCTACGTTCATGATTGCCGGTGACATCTGTACCCGCAGTTGTAAATTCTGTAATACCCAGACCGGACGACCTCTGCCTTTGGATCCCGACGAACCGACCCACGTTGCAGAATCGATTGCCCTGATGAAACTCTCACACGCAGTTATCACATCTGTAGACCGCGACGATCTGCCTGATTTGGGTGCAGCCCATTGGGCACAAACAATTCGTGAAATCAAACGACTAAATCCGGAAACAACTACCGAAGTACTGATTCCCGATTTCCAGGGACGCAAAGAGCTTGTTGACCAAGTGATAAAAGCCTGTCCCGAAATCATCTCCCATAACATGGAGACTGTGAAACGCATCAGTCCACAGGTGCGTAGTGCCGCCAACTATCACACCAGCCTGGAAGTGATCCGCCAAATAGCCGAAAGCGGTATTACGGCAAAATCGGGCATTATGGTTGGTCTGGGTGAAACTCCTGCTGAAGTAGAAGAGTTAATGGACGACCTGATTTCCGTCGGTTGCAAAATCCTCACCATCGGGCAATATCTGCAGCCAACCCACAAACACTTCCCGGTTGCAGCATACATTACTCGGAACAGTTTGCTGTTTATAAAGAAACAGGACTGAAGAAAGGGTTCGAACAAGTGGAAAGCGCACCGTTAGTACGCTCCTCGTATCATGCAGAAAAACATATCCGATTTAATAATAAGTAGTAAGAACATAACAGGCTCCTTGTTTGTTTTACAAGTAAACGGCAAAATAATACAATAAAAACATATGGGTAACAAAGGAGTACTTTCTTCTGCATTTAATATGTCATTGGGCTTTATCCCTGTTATTGTTTCCATCCTCTTATGCGAATTTATAACACAGGACATATCAATCTATATCGGTACAGGTATCGGGCTTATCTATTCGTATAGGTCTCTGTCTCGTAAAGGGGCCGCATACCCAATTTTATCCTCTATATCTCTACGGGAATCTTGACATTACTGACTCTGGCAAGCTTTATTCCCGGAGATTTCGTTCCGGAAGGAGCATTGCCGCTTACACTTGAAGTCAGCATACTGATTCCGATGGTTATTCTATTCCTGCACAGGAGGAAGTTCATCAGCCACTACCTGCGTCAAAATGCCCAATGCAACCGGCGGTTGTTTGCTCAAGGAGCAGAATCTGCCATTGTATCCGCACGGGTCGTACTGATTTTAGGTATTCTCCATTTTGCTGTCATCAGCCTGACGGTTTTGGTAGCACATCCCTCCCCCGGACTTCCATACTTGTACTTTATCACGTATTGCCGCCTACTATATTTATTCTCAGCATCCTGCTCAATCAAATAGGTATCCGTTACTTTAATCATGTAATGGCGCATACGGAATATGTCCCCATCGTCAATACCCGTGGTGATGTAATCGGAAAAAGTCTGGCTGTGGAAGCTATCAACTATAAGAATGCCTACATTAATCCGGTGATACGCATTGCTGTTTCCACCCACGGCATGTTGTTCCTCTGTAATCGTCCGCAAAGCTGCATCCTCGATAAAGGCAAAGTGGATATACCGATGGAGTGTTATCTCCGATACGGGGAGACACTGACGGCGGGAGCCAACCGCTTATTGAGCAATGCTTTTCCGAAGGCCTCTGATCTGAAACCGACATTTACCATCTCCTATCATTTTGAAAACGAACAGACCAATCGTTTGGTCTATCTGTTCATTGTCGATATGGAAGACGACTCCATTCTCTGCGATCCACGATTCAAAGGAGGAAAGTTATGGACTTTCCAACAAATAGAGCACAACTTAGGTACTCACTTCTTCAGCGAGTGTTTCGAGTTGGAATACGAGCACCTGAAACAGGTTATTGGTATAAGAGAAAAATACAAGGTATCTTAGTCAGGTCGGGTACTTTTCCTTGCCACTCTTTTATGGTTTTAGTACGGATATATTCTCCTCACAAGTGATATTCGCTGCAATACACAAGCGGGTCTGCGGACGACAATTGTGCAGAATATCCTCCACCATCTTATTGTTACGATAAGGTGTTTCTATAAATAGCTGTGTCTGATGCTCGGCATATACCCGTTGCTCAAGAGCTTTTATTTTTTTTGCACGCTCACCCGGCTCTATAGGCAGATAGCCGTGAAAGGCAAAACTCTGCCCGTTAAATCCCGAACCCATCACAGAAAGAATGATAGACGAAGGTCCTACCAACGGAACTACTTTCAGGTTTTTACGTTGTGCAATAGCCACCACGTCAGCTCCCGGATCGGCTACAGCAGGACAACCGGCTTCGGAAATCACTCCCATGGACAAACCGCCTGCCAGCGGTTTCAGATAACCGGAAATATCTTCAGGAGAAGTATGTTTATTCAGCGGGTAAAAAGTGAGTGAGTCAATATCAATCTCACGGTCTACCTTTTTCAGGAAGCGGCGGGCCGAGCGAACATCTTCGACAATGAAGTGCTTGATGCCCTGAATAATTTCTTTATTATAAGAAGGTAATACAGACTCGATCGGAGTGTCGCCCAAAGTGACGGGCAAAAGATAAAGAGCGGTATCCATGAATAGGGTATTTAATAGTTGAAATTTTACGGATTAAAACGCGATTCCGTGAACATACGTTCATAGTCGCTCATTTCAAGCAATTGCCGTAAAGTTGTTTTCTTATGATGTTTCATATATGAGGTGATGATTTTCGTACCGATCCAGGTACCTACCATCGAAGGCGCATTCTCGCCTAAAGTGTTAGTGAAAGGAGCCGGACGGGTATATTGACGTACCACCATCGGATCCGTAGCATGCAAATGATCTTGCTCAAGAATATATCTCCACATCTGCTGTTGGTTCTCTTTACACCATTCCCTTTCTAAATCCGAATATCCCAACGCTTCTTCCGATGAGGAATAGTCCAACAGATGTTGTACCACATAATTGATTTTACCATAATGCATCATTACATCGAGTAATGTACGGGAGTAATCCATCGGAAAAGGATACTGGCTCATCAGATAGAACACCAAACAATCGGGGACGATCCGGTCAGGACGCATAGTACGCCGCTGATAGTTGTAATAGAAACGCTTGTAAAGCGGATAGTCTTCACCCATACTTGTCAAGGCTAATACCCAACACGCTGTCAGACAGAACAATGGATTCATTGAATGCCGAGATCTGCGTATATATCATAGGAATCATGATATCCGGAATCTCCTTTTGTAATTTCCCAAACCCTTTGGTCAGATTTTTTTCAACCGATTCCAATTCCGGGTATTTGGCCTCCACATCTTCTATAAGACGGACCAAGGTTGTATCCGAATAGAAAGTTTTCAATCGCTGGAAAATATGGTCATCGCTCACCTGGCCAATAGCCAATACATCTTCAATCAACAATTTGGTGGGCAAGGCATACTCCAGGTTCATTTTTTGTAAAGCAGAAAAGCTGTTGAAACGAACGTATTCGTCCAACAGCTTATCATATCTGACTACGGAAATTCTTCCATAGGGTCCGCCACAGGTTCCGCTTTCCCCACCCGGCAGGATGCGAAAAGCAGACTCAGCAAAATAAGAAGAATATCGTCTTTCCGTATTTTCATTACCTTAACCGTAAATGATATTACCGTTTTCGTCTTTATATTCGTCCAGCCCCTTTTCGTAAGTAGCCATTGCACGCAGACTCATACCAACACTTGAAAAACCTCCATCGTGGAACAGGTTCTGCATAGTTACCTTACGGGTAAGATCGGAGAACATTACGATACAGTAATCAGCACATTCGTCGGCTGAAGCATTACCGAGCGGAGACATACGATTAGCAAAGTCATACAGTTTATCCATACCCTTCACACCAGAACCGGCAGTTGTAAAGGTAGGCGACTGGGAAATAGTATTCACACGCACGTTGTGCTCACGACCATAGATATAACCAAAACTGCGGGCAATAGATTCAAGTAATTTGCATCCGCCATATCGTTATATCCGTAGAAAGTACGCTGTGCAGCTACATAACTCAATGCCACGATAGAACCGTATTCTGCAATTGCATTTTGCTTCTTGGCAGCCTGAATCATTTTATGGAACGAAACAGCTGAAACATCCAGCGTAGTATTCAACATATTATAATCGAGATCATCATAAGTACGTTTCTTACGAACATTCGGTGACATACCGATAGAGTGCAATACAAAATCAATTTGTCCGCCCAAAACTTCCATCGAGCGTTTGAATACGTTCTCCAAATCTTCTACGTTGGTGGCATCAGCAGCAATCACTTCGCAATTGAGCTTTTCTGATAAAGCAGAAACCTGTCCCATGCGAACAGCAACAGGAGTATTTGATAATGTAATAACAGCACCTTCTTCAACGGCTCTTTCGGCTACTTTCCAGGCAATAGACTGCTCGTTTAATGCACCGAAAATAATACCTCTTTTTCCTTTCAACAAATTGTAACTCATACCTTTTAATGTTAAATTAGGTTGCAAAGATATAGATTTTCTGCATAAAAGCACGAAAAGTGTGCAAAGAAAAGAGGGAAACCACAAAAAATACAGTGAATTTGATTATTTATTAATAGATAATAGAGTCTCCTACAACAAAATGACAATTCTTACTCCCGAAATATAAAGCAATTGTCTATCATCTCAATGACAACAGTATTCCTTATTTATATCAAGCGTACTTTGAATCACTATATAAATAGCCAGAGAGAGTCGACAGGTTGCCGCAATCGTTTGTCGGAATACATATAAAAAAGATCAGTCTAAACAAAAAGAAAAAAGTAGTAATTCAAAAATAGAAAAGGCAAAGTTCTGTTGGTACTTTACTTCAATAAATTTGCATCAAAATACATTTTCTAATATTAAGTTAATAATCACATCATATTTATAATGCAAAAGAAGATAACGGGACAAAGATAATAATATCTTTTAATAAATCATAAATTCAAGGTTTATTTTTTCATGTATATTATGAAATACATTTTAGCTTAAAACAGGAATATACTTTGGCAAATATAGTAGACTATAAGTAATACTCAATATTGGAACCCAATCCCCTACCGGTCAGTCAATATCTACTATAACCAACTAATAAACAACAGATAACATTATTGAGGTCCATAGTATATCTGTACGCCTATTACAACATATCAGACTGTCATAATCAATTAAGTACCAACAGAACTAAGCCTGAAGCAACAATGTAAAGATAGATCATAAAACACAATAAATAGAATAACCTAATTTAAAAGCTTATGAGATAAAAAACAGAGAAATGACTCACACAAACTCCGGAAAACCATTTTTCCGGGAAACCTAAGAAACAAACTATTCAAAATGAAGTTTAACCGAACAATTTAGTGTATGACAAAAAAATCAACCTGTTTCAAGCCTTATACGGTTTCGGGAAACCAATCGCCTAAAATGGCATTGCTGCATCTATCATGCTATGGTGTATGGCACCCCAACAAGCAGTTGCACTTCTGAAAGTCCGGAGAACAGACCTGTAACGGAAACAATAGAGGTTGTGGAAACCGGCTTTAAAAGAAACTGTGGTTGACATTCCAGAAAAAACGAAGAAGCCGCAGTAGCAGAAGACTCCCAGGAGGCAGTCGAGCCTGGGCCGTTGAGTTTGTCTGAAGCGGTTATCGAACAGGTACCTACTGTGGAACTTGATCCTGTGGCTGATGAAAAGAAGAAGTATTCGAATCGGTATCGGTTCCACAATCAGAGGAACCGACTGTGAAAGTTGAGACTAGAGTGGCTTCTTCACCCATCTTGGCCGAACGTATCAAAACTGCAGGTGATTTGCGTCGTTCGATCAGCTTGAATGATTCGTTTCTGCTTCTCCGTGAATTGTTCGGAGGAAGTATGGAAAGAGAATAATGTTGCATCAGATTGGTGAATGAGTTCATTGGATGCAGCTCTTGTTTTTCTGTCTTCAAAGATCAAGGTCGATGAAGAAAATGAAGCTATGAATGATTTGTAGAGCTCTCAGGAAACATTTTATATAATGAATATTTAAAGAGAGATGGGAAAACTATATGTGGTACCGACACCGGTCGGAAATTTGGAGGATATGACATTCAGAGCTATTAAAGTTCTGAAGGAGGCCGACTTGATTCTGGCTGAAGATACCCGTACTTCCGGAATCTTGCTGAAACACTTTGAAATTAAAATGTAATGCAATCCCACCATAAGTTTAATGAACATAAAACGGTGGAGAGTGTTGTTAATAGAATAAAGGCAGGCGAAACAATCGCTTTGATTTCGGATGCTGGAACGCCGGGAATCTCTGATCCGGGCTTTGTGGTTCGTGAATGTACGTAACGGTATCGAGGTGCAATGTTTGCCGGGTGCTACAGCTTTTGTTCCGGCATTGGTTGCGTCGGGATTGCCAAACGAGAAATTTTGTTTCGAAGGCTTTTTGCCTCAGAAGAAGGGGCGCATGACAAAGTTAAAATCACTGGTAGATGAACACAGGACGATGGTATTTTATGAATCACCCCATCGTTTGTTGAAAACGTTGACACAGTTTGCCGAATATTTCGGGCCTGAGCGCCAAGTGTCTGTATCTCGTGAGATTTCAAAGATTCACGAAGAAACGGTTCGCGGCACTTTGAGTGAACTGATAGAACACTTTACCGCTACCGACCCTCGGGGCGAGATTGTGATTGTACTTGCAGGAATAGACGATTAATAATAACTTCATTTAAAAACGTAAAATGTAATCGTATGAAAAAGTTAGCAATTTTATTAGTATGCGCAGCTATGTTGGCTTCGTGTAACGGCCTGGGTGGTGGAAGTAAAGACCTGAAGGCAGAAAATGATTCTCTTTTGATGGAGTTGACCCAGAGGAACGCCGAATTGGATGAAATGATGGGTACTTTCACGAGGTTCAGGAAGGATTCCGTAAAATAAATGCAGCCGAGAGTCGCGTAGATTTGACTCGTGGAACTATCTCGAGAACTCTGCTACTGCAAAACAGCAAATAGCATCTGATATCGAATTCATCACAAAACAGATGGAAGAGAACAAGGCACAGATCGCTAAATTGCAGGCTATGTTGAAGAGTAGTAAGAATAATTCGGCACAGCTGAAGAAGGCTGTTGAGTCTTTGACTCAGGAATTGGTTGCCAAAACTCAACGTATTGAGGAACTTCAGGCTGAATTGGCTTCTAAGAATATCCGTATTCAGGAATTGGATGCCGCTGTAACCGGTCTGACTGCTGATAAAGAATCGTTGGCTGCCGAGAACGAAGCAAAAGCCAAGACCGTAGCTGAGCAGGATAAAGCAATTAATAGCGCATGGTTTGTGTTCGGTACCAAGTCGGAACTTAAGACTCAGAAGATTCTTGAAAAAGGAGATGTGCTGAAAAGTGCCGATTTTAACAAGGATTATTTTACTCAGATTGATATCCGTACTACTAAGGAGATTAAGTTATATTCAAAACGTGCTGAGTTACTCACCACTCATCCTGCCAAATCTTATGAACTGGTTAAAGATGATAAGGGCCAGTTGACTCTGAAGATTACAAACCCGAAAGAATTTCTGAGTGTATCTAAGTATTTGGTTATCCAAGTTAAGTAAATTGTATAAAATAATTATAGCTGATAAGGGCACGGATTGCACAGCAAGTAGTCCGTGCCTTCTTTTTGAACTGTACCCGATACTTTAATATGAAATATAAGAACCTGTTTTTTGATTTGGATGATACTCTTTGGGCCTTTTCTCAAAATGCGTATGATACGTTTGAGGAAGTTTATGACAAATATAGACTGGGACAGTATTTCGATTCGTTCTCTCATTTTTATTCTCTTTACCAAAGACGGAATACGGAGCTGTGGGTTGAGTACGGAAACGGACAGGTGACTAAAGAGGAACTGAACCGACAGCGTTTTTATATCCTTTACAAGCTGTTGGTATGGATAATGAAATGCTTGCAAAACGTTATTCTGATGATTTTTTCTCGATCATTCCTACTAAAAGTCGGTTAATGCCGTATGCAGAAGAGGTACTTTCGTATTTGGCACCCAAATATAATCTATATTCTTTCAAATGGCTTTAGAGAGTTGCAATCCCGCAAGATGCGTTCGTCAGGTATCGATACCTATTTTAATAAAATTCTTTCGGAGGATCTGGGGTGATGAAGCCTTGGCCGGAAATATTTTATTTTGCTTTGTCGGCTACACAGTCCGAACTGCGTGAATCGCTAATGATAGGTGATAGTTGGGAAGCGGATATTACAGGTGCCAATGGCATAGGATGCATCAGGCTTATTATAATGTGTCTGGGCGTGCCGATTTTCCGTTCCGTCCTACTTATTTAGTGACTGATTTGAAAGAGTTGATGGAACTATTGTAACATTTATAGATATATTGTATTTTTGCGTTCAATATAGAACGCATAAAAATACAACTATGGACACTCTCTTACCTTTCGCTTTACTCTGTTTTACCTCTTTCTTTACGTTGACTAACCCTTGGGAACAATGCCTGTCTTTTTAACCATGACCCATGGTATGACTGATAAGGAGCGACAAGCTGTTGTTCGCCGTGCTACTTCGTTTCGTTTATCACTTTAATGGTATTTGTTTTTGCCGGACAATTCCTTTTAAGTTCTTTGGTATTTCTACCAATGGATTCCGTATTGCAGGTGGGGTATCATTTTTAAGATTGGTTTTGATATGTTGCAGGCCCGGTATACCCAATGAAATTGAAAGACGAAGAGATTAAAACTTATGCGGATGATATTTCGATTACTCCACTTGCCATACCGATGCTTTGTGGTCCGGGCGCAATAGCAAATGCTATCGTGCTAATGGAAGATGCCCATACGATTGAGATGAAGGGAACGCTAATTGGCATTATTGCTTTGATTTATTTTATTACTTTTCTGATATTGCGCGCTTCTACCCGATTGGTCAAAGTGTTGGGCGAAACGGGAAACAATGTGATGATGCGTTTGATGGGGCTTATCCTGATGGTGATTGCAGTCGAGTGTTTTGTTAGTGGATTACACCCGATATTGGTAGGTATCTTGAAAGAAGGGCTGCTTTAAATAAAGAATTGGATATTATTTAAGAATAAAATGCCCGGATTACATAGTGCAATCCGGGCATTTTTTCGATTGGGTCAATACTTTAGAAAGTATTCTTTAATTAGCGGCTACCACCGGCCCACCAAACTGGATCGGTATATACATACTGACCGTTTCCGAAGGCGGCTTCTACGTTCGGGTTTGCACCGTCATCTGCTCCATAAGGTGCGCGAAGCGGAATTTATAGGGATTGTCTAGTTTGATGTACTCTTCACCCATGCTTTCAAACGACGTACATCGTTGTAACATTCTGTTGTTTCGCCGAAAGCTCCAAGGAATGCAATATATTTCTGTACCATTACCTCTTTTACCGGATTGGCATCGAACAATGGTTTTACATTGTTTGTGAAATACTCTTCTGCTTCAGTAGCTGTAATCGCTTTAGTAGTTTCTTTAACACCTCCGTAAATTTCTACTGTGGGGCGCTGAATGCAGCTGAAACTCCTGTCTCGGCATTTGCAATAGCTGCTACTACAGCATCTTTTAAAGCTTCGGCTGCCTCGTCTTTTCTATTTAACCGAGCTAATGCTTCAGCTTTCAGGAAGAGTAACTCATATTAGCTCATAAGTAAGGTCGGACATGTCTGTGAATATACGAATATAGGAGTGTTATATGTATACTTAACAGGCTCTGCTGTACCATTGTCAGCCATTAAGAATCTAGGGTCGTCAGCACCTGTTACTTGGACAGATACGGCTTTATCTTCTTCAGTTGTCATACCCTGACCAATACAGAAGATGCGGCGTAGTCTCGAGTCGTTACGTTCAATCAACTTATCTGCGAAACTTTTGCTGGCTGCTAATCCGTCACGACTCCATTGGAAGTCAAATAGGGGGTTGATGTTTGTTGCATCATAGATAGCAAATGCGGCCTGCTCCTCAATAGATGTATATGATTTGTCCACATACTCTAATATCTTCTGTAAATCGGCTTCTTTTGAAGAAGAACGAGCTAGTAGGTGCATTGTATAGCGAGCTTTCAATCCATAGGCAAGTTTTAACCAAGCTTCGCCTTTACCCCCATATATAAAATCATAGTCTCTTATCTTGTCACTTTTATCACCTTTAGGTAGATCGGTTATTGCAGCATCCAGATATTCCATAATATCAGTATAAATTGCTTCCTGTTTGTCTAATTCCGGAGTCAGAAACTGAGGTTGTCCGTTTGCTAATTCGGGAAGGGCAGCCTGGCTGAAAAGTGTCACCGAATGAGTCTGCGATCAGTCCGGCATTAATTGCTGCCAATACTTCACCGATACCTTTTGTCGTATAATTGCCCGTAACTTCATTAGAACTGATATTAATAGCGATACGTGCATTCTTCAATGTAGAGTATAAATTGCCCCATCATTGTTAAAAGTAGAGGATGCCGAGGGCTCTCCGTTACGTTTCTCCGCATTTGCCAATTGGTTATCCACTCAACCATATGTTCTACATAAGTAGAATAATATGTATTAAAGTCACCTCCGATGTTGCTAAATGCGGTTGCTGTGATTACATCCGCCAAAATGAATTTGGCAGGAACACTGGTTGTATGGTCTTTGTCTTTATTGATGTTGTCCATTGTGTCTTCCGAGCAGGAAGCAAATGCAACGGAAATCAATGCCACAGACAAGATACCTTTTGATAAATTAAATATTGATTTCATTTTTGTCCTTTTTAGAATTTAACTGTAATACCAAACCATAGCTTGATGTTCCCGAAGAGAGAAACGCTCAAAGGCACCGGCCATGTTGTTTCCTGTGATGATTCGGGGTCAATACCATTATCCATTTCTGACCAAAGCAACAGGTTACGTGCAAAGACATTCACTGTAACTCCTAAATAAGATTTATTCAGTACCGGATAGCTGAGGGCGATTTCACGTAGTTTCAGGAATGAAGAAAATATACTCCGGCCTCAGAGATTGTACTCAGTCTGTCGAAATAGTTATAAGCATTTTCACCGCTGATTTTAATATCGTTGGGTATAAGAACCGTTGGCTAATTGTTTAACGGCTGGTTTCAAAGTAGAAGTGATCTGCTTTACGATAGTCTGCTGATTTCTGAGTAACACCGTAATAATCGAGTGTTGAAACGGATCCGGCATAATGCATCCACCTTGTTTCCAATCGAGTACGGCCGAAAGACGGAATTTGTAGAATTCAAATGTTGTATTGAAGCCCATTCTGAAGTCCGGAGATACATTTCCTAATACTCTGTTTTCACCTAATGTCGGCATACCGTTTTCATCTACGACAATCTGGCCTTCCTCGTTTCTTTTGATAGCTTGTACCATAGATAACCGGGAATTTGTCTCCTGCGCTCAAACGTACCTGCGGATCAACAAACCTCCTAACATGATGCTTGATACACCGGGCGCCAGTTTATCAACGTAGTTATCGATTTTTGAGAAGTTAAATGCAAAATCCCAGTTGAAGTTCTTTGTTCGAATTGGATTCACACTCAAAGTGATTTCGTGTGAATTGGTATGTACGGAACCACCATTGGTGATCAATTCGCTATATCCGGTAGAAGTAGCCAAGGGTACTTGTCTGATCTTCACATTCTGGCGAGAATAGGTGTATTCAGTGAGATCAAACCATTCCAGAAGCTGAAGTCTGCACCGATTTCGTATGATTTGGTGTTTTAAGTTTCTTTCGGATCATAAATCTTGTAGATGGGATATAGAGCTGATTGATCCGATAGGATATTGTATAGGAGTACCTGATGAGAACTGCCGTAAAACCGGTGTTCTATAGTAAGAAGGGATAATAGGTACCTGCCTGACCTACTTCTGCATAAGAAGCATGATTTTACCATAAGTCAAAACATCGTTTTTCAATGCTTCCAGTTCGGTAAAAATGAAACCGAGTGAAACTGAAGGATAAGTGAATGAACGGTTGTTGCGTGGCATAGACGAAACAATATCATTGCGACAGTTGCATTCAAATACAACATGTTACGGTATAATGAAATGTTACCGAAATTACCAACGGTACGCTCGCGATGATAGGTTCCTCAGACGAATAGATTGATGCGTTAGCTATATGGTTCCATCCCGAAATTGAAGTTACTTCCGAGATTGTATTTGTATTTTGAAGAATTATCGACTAATTCATTACCATATAACACGTTTAAATCAAGTTCCGGAGTGATTTTCCAGTCATATAACAGTTAACAATGAATTTATTTCATTGTTTGTAACGCTTTGCTCTTCAATGCTACCTGTTCCGTTGGAGTGTCCATATCCCCATGTGTCGGTATAGTTAGTGGTATAAGCATCGGTACCTAACTGGTATTTTACATCCAGTTTATGATCCTCGGTACCGAAATCGGTAGAATATTTAGCGATTGCATTTCAAAGAAACGGCAATGTTCTTTAAAAGAGTTGTTTTCAACTGCCCAATAAGCACCGTCGAAACCGGTTGTAGAGCGATACGTGTTCTGAGTATAAGGGTCACCTTCAGCGTGTGATGGGATACCGCCTAAATCGTAGCTTGACGGTGCACCGTATACCGTTGCCATGATACCGTTGTTGGCGCCGGTCTGTTTCTTGATTTTAGAGTAAACGAAGCCTGTTGAAACCAGTTGACCAATTCTTGCTCAGCTGAGTTTAGTCAGTTTTGCATTATAACGATCCATACCGGTTGAAGGTACAATACCGTTTGCTGTAGTGCTGCCTAATGACAAAGAATAACTTCCTTTATCAAGGCTTTGTGCTACGTTTGCACTGCTGTTCCAGGTAACACCTGTATTGAAGAAATCTTTAGCATTGTCGTATGCACGGGGAGTAGCCGATGGGTCCTGCTGCCTTGGCACGTTGGTCTACATAATATTGTCCCTGATGCTTTCCGAATTTCTGAGTGTAACTGTTGTCTGTGTTACCACCTATTTAGGGTCATTGGCAAGTTCTGAAATCAGAGGTCCCTATGAACGAGAGTCAGACGGGCTAAAAGCACCGTTGAATCCTTGTGCGAATTCTTTTGGAAATCGGGCGTAGAGACCTTATCGAATGAAAGACCTGTATTGATTGTAACTTCCGGTTTACCTTTACGTGCGCCTTTACCGCCTTGGTGGTGATTACTACCACACCGTTTGATGCACGCATACCATACAGAGCAGAAGCAGCCTGGCCTTTCAGGATGTTGATGCTCTCAATGTCATCGGGTCGATATCTACCGCACGGTTCGCATAGTCGGAGCCTGTAACAGAGTTGAAAGTGTCCAAGTCAGTAGATGATGAGATAGGCATACCATCTACTACGTACAATGGAGTATTATCTCCTGTAAATGAACGTGAACCGCGAATAGTCATTTTAGAAGAAGCACCTGGCATACCTGATGACGGAGATATTTCCACCCTGAAACCTTACCTTGCAAAGCGCTGGAAAGGTTGCTGCTTGAAGCCTGAGTCAGCTTATCTCCTTTAACATCCTGCACAGCATATCTAACGCTTTTTCTCTTTTGAGATACCCATGCTGTTACTACAACTTCGTCAAGTGCCTTAGCATCAGTCTTTAATATCACTTTGATTACCGGTGCAATTGCTACCTCAGCAGTCTGCATTCCGATGTACGAAATCTGCAAAGTCTTTGCAGAACTGTAACACGATCTAACTTCCTTATAATGTGATTGTTATCAACGGTAATGAACTTAGTAAAAACACACAAAGCTTGCGTTAGTTATTTGATAATCAATTAGATAATGTAATCTAAAATTTTAAAAGACTTCATGTGATACATTATATAGTACTCTAATATCTTGATAACAGTCTAAAACTCAATGCTATAATGTTTGTTCATTTCAATAATAAATCTACCATTTTTTATTCTTCA
>VOFL01000067.1_pt1 | contig 20499 bp, 18 predicted proteins | sample 5384111 | NCBI WGS metagenome assembly VOFL01 (sample SAMN12384731, study PRJNA508395) | synthetic metagenome | isolation source: mock microbial community "Gut Microbiome Whole cell Mix" consisting of 8.3%...
GTGATGTCGGTGAAGGACATCGCCATCGAGGACAGGAGGGGAATCAGCATGAATACGCAGAACACGACTGCGAAAGGCAAGGCAAATCCCCATGCGAGAATCGTACGGCGGCGGCGGAGGACGTTGCCCGAGCCCTCCGTCTTTGTCTTTCTTGTCCCGAGGCTCATGGGATCAGTTTCCCGTTCCGATGGAGTCGGCTTCGGACTGCAGGTTCTTCAAGCCCTCGTCAACGGAGACCTGTCCCTTGTTTATCTGCTCGAGGATGCGGTCGGCAGCGGAGGACACCTGCGCCCAGGTGGACAGCGCCGGCGGAGCCATGGTGTTCTTCAGCTGGTCGCCGAATGCCGAAAGCTTGTCGTTGCCGGAGAGCGCGTCATCGTCCCATGCCTTCTGGGAAGCGGGCAGATCGGAGGACTTCTTGTACCATTCGGCCTGCACCTCGGGTTTGCTGACCCACTGGATGAACTTCCACGCGGACTGCTTGTTCTTGGAATCCTTGAACGTCACAAGGTCGCTGCCTCCGACGAAGGACGTGGCGGGCCCCGAGGATTCGTCCATCGACGGCAGGACGACGGTGGCGTACTTGGATTCGAATCCGTCGCCGCCCAATTCGTTGATCTGGCTGACGGCGGTCGGCCCCTGCAGCATCATCGGAGTGTCACCGGACACGAAGTTCGCGATGTCGGCACCGGAGCTTACGTCGGCGTTGACGTTCGCGACGCCGTCCTTGTAGAGACTGGTGGTAAAGTTCAGTCCCTTCTTTATGCCAGTATCTTCGAAAGTCCATTTCGTCTGTTCCTTGTTAGTCAAGGACGCCCCGGCCGAGTAGGAGAACGGCAAAGTTCCGAGGAACGCGTCAGTGCCAGATGGGTTGAGGTTCATGCCGTATTTGACCCCATCGACCTTCTGCATGTCCTTAGCCATCTGCTTAAGCTCATTCCAAGTCTTCGGAGCTTTGTTCCAACCAGCCATCTCGGCGATGTCGGTACGGTAGTACAGCACTCTGGTGTCGATGTACCAAGGCACGCCGAGCTGTTTCCCGTCAACCTGGCCAGTAGCCCTAGACCCGTCGGAGAAGTCGGACATGTCGAGGTTGTCAGGCACGGTGGAGAACGAGTTGGAGAAATCGGCCATCCAGGTGGTGCCCATCTGCGCAAGGTCGGGACCGTTGCCCGCGGCGATGGCGGTCTGGAGTTTGTCGTGCGCTGAGGACCATGGGATCGCGGTGACCTTGACCTTGACGTCGGGGTTCTCCTTTTCGAATCCCTTGACGAAATCACCCAGCAGGTCGCCCTCGTTGCCCATGGCCCAGATGGTCAGGTCGCCGGTGGCCTTGCTTGAATCGATGGTCTTGACCGCATCGGAATCGGAATCCGCGTTGTTCGCGGACCGTCCGCACGCGGACATACCGGCAATCATCGCCACACTGGCCATGCCGGCCACGACCGCTTTGAAAAATGGCTTCCTCATTGAAATCTCCTTTGATTCATATCAATCTAACCGCTTAGATTGATATTACAATTTAAGCGCTTAGATTTGAGGAAGTCAAGGCGACACGCCCATATGATTTATGCGCTTAGATTTTTTGATTGCATCCGCAGCTGCCGCGCACAATGAGGCGAACCGGGAGTACTCGTCTTTCAGCCTTCTCCCAAGGCTCCCCGTTCCTGGAAAGCAGCATGCGAGCCGCCTCGCGCCCCATGTCCTCCATGGGCTGGCGGACGGTCGTCAGCTGCGGTTCCATCAGCCGTCCGGCGAGGATTCCGTCGAATCCGGTGACGATGACGTCGTCGGGAACCCGGACACCGGCCTCCTCGAGGAGTCTGATCACGCCGAAGGCGGTCTGGTCCGTGCCGCAGACCAAGGCCTGCGGCAGTCTGCCGGATCCTATCGCCTCGCACAAACCCACCATGTATTCATCGGACGTGGCGAAAGAGTCATCCAACAGAGCCCCTTTGGAGTCTAGCCCGCGTTCCTCGAGGTATTTTTTAAACGCGTCATAGCGCGAGACGACGTCATCAGCGTCGGTACCCCTCGCGCACGCTCCACCATTGACACCACCGACGAATGCCATATCGTTGATATGGTGGACTTCGACAAGATGGTCGACAATCTGTCTCATGCCCGATGCGTTATCGCATTGCAGGTATGCGGCAGGCAGTTTTTCATCGCCCACACCCACCATTACAAGCGGAATGGTCTTCGCCAACATGGAAAGAGGAAGCGCATCGTTATATCCACTTGGCATCAGCGCCAGACCATCAACGCGACCGGCGATATCCGTTACAGATCTATGATCATCCCTTTCCGAGGCGGCTCCCATAAGTATTCCCTTGCCGCTCTTCCAGCATTCGAGTTCGAAGCCGCGGAGCACCTCATCAACGTATAACGGATATACAAGAACGTTGGGTTCGTCACCGTCCAGAGGCTCGTCGATGGATCTGGGGGAAACATCAGGCCAATCATCCTCAAGGTTGCTTCCCTGAGGTCTTTCCAGCAGCATATCGAACGCGTACATGCCCAACGTGCCCGTCCTGCCTTTGGCAAGGCTACGTGCGTTGCCGCTGGGAACGTAGCCAAGCTCCTCGGCGACCCTGAGGACCTTGGCCTTGGTATCATCCTTCACTTTGTCGGGATGCCTGAAGGCGAAGGAGACCGTCGCGGTAGACACACCCGCCTTCTCTGCAACGTCATACACCGTAACTCTTGCCATAAGACCAGTCTAAGCGCTTTGATGCATGGGACACACACGAGGTCCCAAAACCATAGTTTTTTCCGGTCTTCTAGCAGGAATCCGCGGCGCCGAAGAGAAAAAACCAGGAGTGGAAAGGATTTCCATGCCCCTGCGGGAGACCTGGGAATCAGATGGAAATCAAGGATGGAAAGACGGGGTCCCCGGAAGCCAAGCCCCACGGGAGTCCCGGAAGGAAGAAGGAAATACGGGAAATAAAAAAGCCCTTCCGGGAACCCGCATGGGGTCAGCCGGAAGAACCGGGAGGAGGAACAAAAGATTCGGGGATAAAAAATGGGGTTCCCGGAGCAGGATGCTCGACGGGAACCCCCAACGTTTGAAGCGGCGGCGTGCTACTCTCCCACACCCTCTCGAGTGCAGTACCATCGCCGCGCCTGGCCTTAGCTACCGGGTTCGGAATGGGACCGGGCGTCTCACCAGGGCTATGACCACCGCAAAACCGCGATCACGGAACGACAACCAAAACAAGGCAACCATTCCGGCCATTCAATTATCATGTGGCGGTTTGGGAACCGGCTAGCGGACGCGAGGCAAACACCTATCGTTGTATCGTTCAGTGACCATCCCAACGCATATTGCCGTCCAGGACGATCCAGCACAGGAAAGACGCGGAACCAACCCCGCAAAAGGATCGGAATGTTATGTCGCCGTCGCCCGTTAGTACCGGTCGGCTCCACCCCTCACGGGGCTTCCACCTCCGGCCTATCAAACACGTGTTCAACATGCGGGCTACAACGGTTCAAGACCGTACGGAATCCTAATCTTGGAGCAGGCTTCCCGCTTAGATGCTTTCAGCGGTTATCCCTCCCGAACGTAGCCAACCGGCCGTGCCGCTGGCGCGACAACCGGCATACCAGAGGTTCGTCCACCCAGGTCCTCTCGTACTATGGGCAGGCCTCCTCAGGATTCCAACGAGCGCAGAGGATAGAGACCAAACTGTCTCACGACGTTCTGAACCCAGCTCGCGTGCCGCTTTAATCGGCGAACAGCCGAACCCTTGGACCTGCTCCAGCCCGAGGATGCGACGAGCCGACATCGAGGTGCCAAACCATCCCGTCGATAAGGACTCTTGGGAGTGATCGGCCTGTTATCCCCGGGGTTCCTTTTATCCGTTGAGCGATGCCGCGCCCGTGCGCCGGCACCGGATCACTATCTCCGACTTTCGTCCCTGCTCGGACCGTCGTCCTCGCAGTCAAGCCCGCTTGTGCGATTACACTCGACACCCGATTGCCAACCGGGCTGAGCGGACCTTTGAGCGCCTCCGTTACTCTTGGGGAGGCAACCGCCCCAGTTGAACTACCCGCCAGGCACTGTCCCTGACAAGGATGACTTGTCGAGGTTAGACGTCAAACGAGAACAGAGCGGTATTTCCCCTTGCGGCTCCGCGATGGCTGGCGCCACCGTTTCAAAGCCTCCCGCCTATGCTACACAATCCGCGCCTAACGCCAATACCAAGGTATAGTAAAGGTCCCGGGGTCTTTTCGTCCTTCTGCGCTTAACGAGCATCTTTACTCGTACTGCAATTTCGCCGAGCTCCTGGTCGAGACAGTGGGGAAGTCGTTACGCCATTCGTGCAGGTCGGAACTTACCCGACAAGGAATTTCGCTACCTTAGGATGGTTATAGTTACCACCGCCGTTTACCGGGGCTTGAATTCACCGCTTCGTCCCCGAAGGGATTGACGGATCCTCTTAACCTTCCGGCACCGGGCAGGCGTCAGTGCATATACAGCGGCTTTCGCCTTCGCATGCACCTGTGTTTTTGGTAAACAGTCGCTACCCCCTGGTCTGTGCCACCCACCAAAGCTCCGGACGCAAGGTCCTTCACCCCAGTGGGTCTCCCTTATACCGAAGGCACGGGAGTGATTTGCCGAGTTCCTTGACCAGGATTCGCTCGATCGCCTTGGTATTCTCTACCTGACCACCAGTGTCGGTTTGGGGTACGGGCGGCCATGGCCCTCACGCCGAGGCTTTTCTCGACGGCTGGACAACCGGATATCGAACCATAACGGCTCCCATCATCACACCTCGCCATGCATGCCATGCGGATTTGCCTACATGACTGGCTGCGTGCTTGACCACGGAAAACCACCTCCGCGGCCGGCTCCCATTCCGTGTCACCCCTGCGCTGACCTACTGCGGCTACGCTCCCAACACCACGCGACGGAACCAACCCGAAGGAAGGAACCACCACGAGGCGGAGGTTAGTACTCACCGTCTCGGTTTTGCCGGTCCATGGTCGGTACGGGAATATCCACCCATCCATTCGACTACGCCTGTCGGCCTCGCCTTAGGACCCGACTCACCCGGGGACGACGAACGTGGCCCCGGAACCCTTGGTCATCCAGCGGACGGGATCCTCACCCGTCTCTCGCTACTCATGTCTGCATTCTCACTCCCACGAAGTCCACGGCCGGTTTCCACCGCCGCTTCGCCCCTCGCAGGACGCTCTCCTACCCAGCAACCATGAAGATTGCTGCCGCGTCTTCGGTGGTGTGCTTGAGCCCCGCTACATTGTCGGCGCGGAACCACTAGACCAGTGAGCTGTTACGCACTCTTTCAAGGATGGCTGCTTCTGAGCCAACCTCCTGGCTGTCTATGCGACTCCACATCCTTTCCCACTTAGCACACGCTTCGGGACCTTAGACGACGGTCTGGGCTGTCTCCCTCTCGACGACGGAGCTTATCCCCGCCGACTCACTGCCGGAATACACGTCAACGGTATTCGGAGTTCGGCTGCTGTTGGTACCCAACAAGGGCCCGCAAGCATCCGGTAGCTCTACCCCCGCGACGCAATCGACCGACGCTGCACCTAAATGCATTTCGGAGAGAACCAGCTATCACGGAATTTGATTGGCCTTTCACTAGCGGTCATCCCCCGGTTTCAACCGGTGGGTTCGGTCCTCCACGCGGTCTTACCCGCGCTTCAACCTGCCAGGCTGGAATCCGTGCTTCGGGTCGGGACAAGCGACTGAAAACGCCCTATTCGGACTCGCTTTCGCTACGCATACGCCACACGGCTTATGCTCGCCACCCGCCACTGACTCGCAGACTCATTTTTCGATAGGCACGCCGTCACCCCACAAGGAGGCTCCGACGGTTTGTGGGCGCACGGTTTCAGGAACTGTTTCACTCCCCTCCCGGGGTGCTTTTCACCTTTCCCTCACGGTACTGGTACGCTATCGGTCAGACAGGTATGCTTAGACTTACCCAACGGTCTGGGCTGATTCACGCGGGATTCCACGAGGCCCGCGCTACTTGGGACAACACGATCGGAAGACGGCTCACGTCGGGTGGGGCTGGCACCTCTACGGCGAGCCTTCAAGCCTGTTCCCACGGCAAGCCGTTTTATGACTCCCGCCCGTCCCGTCGGAACCGGACACGACATCCCACAACACCGGCAACGCAACCCCCGACGGGTATCACGCGCAACCGGTTTGGTCTGATCCTTTCGCTCGCCACTACTCACGGAGTATCCCTTCCTGCAGGTACTGAGATGTTTCACTTCCCTGCGTACCCATAGGCGGTGCCGGCCCATGACGGCCGGCGGGTTCCCCATTCGGAGACCCTAGGATCAAAGCCATGTTAGAGGCTCCCTAGGATTATCGCATCCTCAACCGTCCATCATCGGTACTGTCTTCCAAGGCATCCACCATACGCCCTCGCAAGCGGCACAACAGCAAAACAATCGTCCCACCCGCGGGTTTCCTGATAGCAAAGACGACAAATCAACACTAAAATGATAAAACGATCGATCTCGAAACCAAACTCAATTGAAGAGTTTGGCGAAATCGCGATAAGCAAAAGAAACGTTCTTTCAGTTTCTCTTGCTCGCGTCCACTATCCAGTTCTCAAACCACCACGCGCCACACGATCCGACCAGCCACCCAGGACCGGCCACCACGCATGGGCATCGAACCGCGCCACAGAAAACCTGTGGGGTGGCGGTCCGGGAGCCCAAAAGCATACCCATACCACTCCCGGACATCCCGACGGGACATCCAAGCCCATGATCTCTTCCACACCAGCATCCCCATGCGAGACCGTGGAACCATTCCACGAGCACGGGGCTCACACCGGACACGGAACCGTGTCCTGAAATTCTCCGTAGAAAGGAGGTGATCCAGCCGCACCTTCCGGTACGGCTACCTTGTTACGACTTAGTCCCAATCACGAGTCTCACCTTAGACGGCTCCCCCCAAAAAAGGTTGGGCCACCGGCTTCGGGTGCTACCCACTTTCATGACTTGACGGGCGGTGTGTACAAGGCCCGGGAACGCATTCACCGCGGCGTTGCTGATCCGCGATTACTAGCGACTCCGCCTTCATGGAGTCGGGTTGCAGACTCAATCCGAACTGAGACCGGTTTTAAAGGATGCTCCCCTCACGAGGTCGCATCCCGTTGTACCGGCCATTGTAGCATGCGTGAAGCCACGGACGTAAGGGGCATGATGATCGACGTCATCCCCACCTTCCTCCGAGTTGACCGGCGGTCCCCGTGAGTTCCCACCGACGTGCTGGCAACACGGGGCGAGGGTTGCGCTCGTTGCGGGACTTAACCCAACATCTCACGACACGAGCTGACGACGACCATGCACCACCTGTGAACCCGCCCCGAAGGGAAACCGTATCTCTACGGCTGTCGGGAACATGTCAAGCCCAGGTAAGGTTCTTCGCGTTGCATCGAATTAATCCGCATGCTCCGCCGCTTGTGCGGGCCCCCGTCAATTTCTTTGAGTTTTAGCCTTGCGGCCGTACTCCCCAGGCGGGATGCTTAACGCGTTGGCTCCGACACGGAGACCGTGGAATGGTCCCCACATCCAGCATCCACCGTTTACGGCGTGGACTACCAGGGTATCTAATCCTGTTCGCTCCCACGCTTTCGCTCCTCAGCGTCAGTGACGGCCCAGAGACCTGCCTTCGCCATTGGTGTTCTTCCCGATATCTACACATTCCACCGTTACACGAAATTCCAGTCTCCCCTACCGCACTCAAGCCCGCCCGTACTGGCGCGGATGCCGTTAAGCGATGGACTTTCACACCGGACGCGACGAACCGCCTACGAGCCCTTTACGCCCAATAATTCCGGATAACGCTTGCACCCTACGTATTACCGCGGCTGCTGGCACGTAGTTAGCCGGTGCTTATTCGAAAGGTACACTCACCCCGAAGGGCTTGCTCCCAGTCAAAAGCGGTTTACAACCCGAAGGCCGTCATCCCGCACGCGGCGTCGCTGCATCAGGCTTGCGCCCATTGTGCAATATTCCCCACTGCTGCCTCCCGTAGGAGTCTGGGCCGTATCTCAGTCCCAATGTGGCCGGTCGCCCTCTCAGGCCGGCTACCCGTCGAAGCCATGGTGGGCCGTTACCCCGCCATCAAGCTGATAGGACGCGACCCCATCCCATACCGATAGAATCTTTCCCAGAAGGACATGCATCCAACTGGAGCATCCGGCATTACCACCCGTTTCCAGGAGCTATTCCGGTGTATGGGGCAGGTCGGTCACGCATTACTCACCCGTTCGCCACTCTCACGGCCGGAGCAAGCTCCAGCCGATCCCGTTCGACTTGCATGTGTTAAGCACGCCGCCAGCGTTCATCCTGAGCCAGAATCGAACCCTCCACAAAAAACTTCATGAAGAGAACCAATTGAATGACTCTCAAAATAAGAAAATTGACGATCGCCTTATAAGGAAAGGCGCATCGCACAAAAACCTCGCCGCCGTTTGACCGATCCCTCGGCACCACGCGTCAGCGTGGCCGGCAACGAACTGGCAATCATTGACTATAAAGAAGTAGTACAAATACGCTCTTGAGTTCTCAAACCACCACCACTCACCCACCTCGCAATCCGGAGTGAACCGGACCACTCGCTGAGCGGCAGCAAGGGATTAATTTACACGTTCCCGCCCGTCCACGCAAATCGGCGTCCCGCGCGTATGGCGTGAGGCGTTGCCGCGCAACGGTTCCCTCGGCGTGTCGGAAAGTTCTTTCGTTGAAAATGTATCTTTCCATATCTGGCTTTTTCATGCGGTTTGTAACCAGCTAGGTTGCAAATAAGACAGAATCATGCAAAGTAGTTCGTTGAGGGCGTTCTGTTATTCTGTGGGTCGCGTGGAATTCAAGCCTGAATTCACAGCAGACTATCGGGAAAAGAACCTCTCTCTCCGGTAGGCCGAATGGAGGGTGGGAGAAAACCTAGTGATAATTTGAAGGGAGGGAATGGCATGGAGGCGTTGCTTATGGGGATGCAAGAGATAAGGCTCGAGAAAGGGCTTTCACTAGAGCAACTAGCCAATCTTTCCGGCGTTGATCATGAACGTCTTGCCATGTTTGAAGGTAATCCCGAAAGTGTACGCAACATGCATTTGGACACTGCTTGCCAGATATCCAAAGCGTTGCATTGCAATGTTTTAGATTTACACCCCGATAGCGGATGGCGAGGCGGAATTCATTGTGCTGAAGACGGATTGAGAGAGATTCGTAGGACTCGTGGCTATACGCAAAGTGAGCTGTCTGAAATGACGGGAATTCCTCAACCAAATATTTCTTGGTTCGAGACCGGCTACCGCTCTACCTCCGGCATGAGGCTAGATACTGCCAGACGTTTGTCGGAAGCTCTCCAGTGTGATCCAGTTGACTTTCTTGAAAAATGATGTGGTGAAACAGACAAGATAAATGTTGTGGTTAATTTAGATACAACATTTAGAATAGATACAAGGTGTCTGACCAATCTACAGCTGGTACCCAGAAGACACGAATCTATTTTCTAGTATAGGTATATAGGTATATAGGGGATTCCCCTCAAATCCTTGCGACAGTAGAGCTCCGAGGGTATTCAAGTACTCAAAAGACACGAAATGGTACCTAGAAGACACGAAATGGTACCTAGAAGACACATTGGTACTCAAAAGACACGAAATGCTGTTTTCCCTTCGGTTTTGGTGGTGAATCCCAATGTTTTCTAGGGGGAATTGACCTTCGGCGCGGATTCTGGTGGTACCGAGAAGACACGAGCTGGTACCTAGAAGACACGAAATGTCCTTTTCCCTTCGGTTTTGGTGGTGAATCCCAATGTTTTCTAAGGAAAATGGACTTCGACGCGTATTGGAATGGTACCTAGAAGACACGGAGCAATCTAGGGGGAGGAGACATCGCCACCAATGAAATCAGATGACGGGGAGATGCTCCAAGCGGTACCTAGAAGACATGATTTGGTACTCAAATGACAATGCTTTGGTACCAGAATGACACTATTCATACGGTTTGGTACCCGAATGACACCACTATGCATTACAGTGGTACCTAAATAACAACACCCCATGCCGCCGTTTCGCCAAAGTCCAGAGGTAAAAGATATGCCCAAAAAGGAAGTCTCCCGCTTCGATGCTGATACCGGGTACATATCACGTATCTCCTCCATTGTTTCTCTTCCATTGAAGAAAACCCCGGAACGTAAAATCGTAAAACGGAATGGCAATGTCGAGGTGACCTTCACCGCTCTCGGTGAATGCATGCCTTATGGCAAGCTGCCGCGTAATCTTGACGCCATTGTCGCCACTCTCATATTGACCAACGATTCCAGTTGGGATACCTCCAGCCGTAAATGGGTCATCGGAAAAAGTTTTTACGAATTTGCAGAACACCGCTTAGGCATTACGCGGGGAGGAAATCAGTATAGACGTTTACGCAATCAATTCAACTACTGGCTCAGAACCGCATACACAATCACAAATCTTGGCGAGGACCAGATTGATTCGGGAGGCCAATTCGTCGTCGCCGAGGCCTGGCATGTTCCGTGGGTGGATGCAGAGGAATGGGCTCAGCATCCCGAGGATAAGGAATGCTGGATTCAGTTCTCCGAAATGTTTGTGAAAAAGGTGGTCAAGGAGAATCCGGTACCTGTTGATTTCAGGGTCCTTCGCGAACTGAACAAGATCAAGTCTCCCCTCTCTTTGGATATCTACCTGTGGCTCAATCGAAGGATGTCCTATCTGCGTCAGCCATCACTGGTGACTTGGGAACAGCTTCGCGGACAATTCGGAAGCTCCGCTCAGACCATGAAAAAATTCAAGCAGACATTTAAAGCTGCTTTGGTTCATGTGAGGGATGCATGGGATGGTCTTGATTTGACAGTCAGCGACAGCAATGGTGTTACCCTGTTCCCTTCCTCCACGCATGTGCCCACTCTTGCCGAGACCAGGAAAAAAGAACGTAACGAGGAATTTGCTAGGCGCGCATCATCATCTCATTCGTGCTCTCTCGTTAGCGGGAAATCTGATGATGAGGGATTCTGGCAGAACATCACTGGATGGGGAAAAGTCTTCACCAGCCAGTCTCTGTTCGATGTCGGTCTTGCCAGAGACCATCTGGAAGGTATATCACCCCAGGATGAATGCCCGTTTTGTCTGTACGACCATCGAAACCGCGAGTTCCATGGTTCGGCAACTTTGGGATGATTGCATTTTTGGCCGCCGCAAAAATAAGTGATGTATCTGGTTCTTTTACAACGCTTAGCTTCTATTGAAAATAAGCGTTGTGACTATTGAGGGTACAACACTTTAGATAATGCGGGACCTTTTTATTGTCGCTAATCGGTTGCGTTGATGTGACATATCTGCATAACTATATAATAGTTATATAAGATATATATAACTATTATATAGTTTTTTGGACTGTAGCATCCCCTTCTTGGGGTCATCGGGAATTGATTTGCGGGTTTATTTTGAGCGGCGGATTCACTGCGACTCTCGCCGTGGTTTGCCTCATGTGATGAAGTGGTCTCTATATCCGAGGTGTGTTCTGGATTCGTGTTTACGGGGCGCTTTCTATGTTCTCTGTTGATTTTGCCGGCAAAATAAACGTTGTATCACTTTTTGGTAACAACACTTAAGCGGGGCTTGGGTATGTGTTCGCAAGGATATTTTTGGGGTGGTGCGAGGAAGTCGATTTGACTGTTTTTGATTGTGGGTCGGCGGATGAAGTGATGTTGTATGGAGGTTATATGTTTCTTATATAGAATTTATATAAGAAACATATAACCTATTATCGATTATCTGAATGTTTGAGAGTGCGAATGTCCGGTAACGCGATGTTCCCTGCCGGCATTGGTGAATTACTACCCATCATTGACGCCTCCTGCTTGGGACTATATTCGCCAAACATATCTGGACCATTCCATTCCTCTGCTTCATACAGGTCAACCAGATTGGTTCCATCATCAACGGTCTCTATCCTGGTGGCGGATAGGTCTCCCCCGGTTTTGACCTCGACGACTTCTTCTCTTCTCCTCTCCGTGGGTCCGACTTCGGAAGAGGAAACAATCATGGCGCTAGCAGTCTTATCCGGTTTTTCCATATTGGATTCGGATGGGAGCGGCAGGTCGGAAAGGAGAGCCGCATTTTCGTTTTCGTTCATGGATCCCTCGAACAAGCTGGAGGGCTCATTGCCTTCGCTGCGGTTGTCGCCACCAGATGATTCCGGCAGTCCAGCATCGCGTAAATAGCTGATCTGTTGTCCTGCCTCATCGACGGACACGACGGCTTGCATCATCACACACTCGGCGATCAGGTCGTTCCTCTGCCCGTTCCAACCCTCGCCGAACTCCGGTTCGACCCGAAATGTTTCACCGTCATGCAGGGCCTCGAACTCATTTGGGGACAGCTCCTGCCGATCCAAGGAGACAGTGAATCCGGCCTTCTCAAACGCGGCGAGCGTATCCTCCAATGCGGGCGTACGAGCCGCATATGCGATAGTCACGTTGCGCGTGACTCGGTCCGCATGTTGTTCAATCGTCTCGCCAGGATGGCGTTTCGACCATTCCGCATTCATAAGATTCCGCGCACGGTTGAGCTGGGCTGCGTATCCTGGATCCGTCCCCACGAGCATGTCGCTGATATTCCAAGCCTTCAGCAGACTGGTGTCGCTTAACGGTGAACAACCTTTTTTACCGAGTACGGTCGCGTTCAGTACACTTTCGAAACCATTGTTCAATTCACGTCGATGGGCGCTCTCCCAAGACAACAGACGTGTGCGTTGCAGCTCCATCTCTTTGATTTCCGCAGCCTGAAGCCGATTTTGTTGCATCCGCTCCGCCCTACGTTCCCTCCGATGCTGCTGGGCGTCCGCGCTCAGGGAACGATGCAGCATGCCTAACTGCTGGGCCATGTTGCTCCATGTGTTGTTAAGCAGCTGGTCGAGTGCGTCATCAGGATCCATCGCTGACATCATCGATTTCCTTCCTGTTGTTTTCGTTGATTCCTACTGGACGAGCGCATCTTCGGTATCATGCGGTGTGATTGTTTTTTCCATCTCCACGGTGGGTATCGGTTCATCCATGTCCTTAGGTCGGATTGGACGCAGCGGTTCCATGGCCTTGCGCCGCCAGCCCCTAGGAGGCCGGATACATGGAAGTGGTTCGTTCGGGCCGGTCGTGTGCTCGGTCTCGTCGATGCCAAGAGAGGCGACGAGACCGGTGTCCTTGTTGAACACGCGGTCGAGCAGACCGAACGCCTGGATGCTGAATATCATCATCTGTCCCGGTTGCCGTCGCGCGTTCTCGTAGGCACGCCACAGCGCGTCAAGCTGGTAGATGAGCGGCGGATAGCGCCACCAGTCCGGTACCCATAGGAACTTCGTCATCACGCCCTGTTGGTAGGGCCACATGTTCGCGACATGCAGTTCCACGAAACAAGCGAGGTTCGGATAGTACGTGTCACGCATTTGCGTGCGTGCGCCGAATTGGCCGACCAGAGCCTCCCGTTCGGCCTGGTCGTCACCTATCTCCCTTGATTCCGGTGTGGATAGGACATCGTCGATCCCGTTTCCATCCGCAGGCTCACCTCCATTCTGAATAGTGGCGATGGAAGTTCGGCCCTCGGAATCGACTGTCGTGGCATCGAAAATCTTTGGATTCGAATTCGGCTCCCGCTCGATGCCGATCTGGGAAGGCCGCGGACGATATGCGGAGTTCGACGAATGTCGTCTCGCATCCGTCCGCTTCCGTTCGACCTGGATCAGATCTTCCCGCGAGACGACGGCGAAATCCTCTGCCGTGAGCTCGGCCTTGTAGGCGATAAGCCAACGGAGAAAAGGAATGGTCAACCCGTATCTGGTCGCGTCCTTAACCCCATCTACGGCAAATGTGGCAGCGACCGCGCGTTCTAGCTCCGGCCCATCCTCGATGGTCAGTTCTTCGACCCGCACGTTTCCGGAAGCCGTTTGCGGTGGAGCAGGCGGCTCTGGCGGAAGCGCATCCGACCACGGAAGTGGAACAGGAGCTGCCGGCGCATCGGCCGACAAGTTCGGCGGAAAGACCATCGCCTTGCGGATTGTTTGGAACTCTTTGTCTTTTGAAGGATTTCTATGGAACGCCATGCTCAACCTTTCGATGAATGATCCGAAGCCCATGTCATGCGGCTCTGCGGATGATGTCGTTCCAGACATGGTTTTCGGTCCACGGCATGGTCCGGTCAATCTGTGCACGGCACTGCGAGGCGAGTACGAGCGCCCGGCCGACAGGCCATTCGGCCAAGTCGGACACATCCAGGATGTTCTCCTTCTGGATGCTATTGTTCACGCTGCGTCTCCCCCGCCCGTCGATATTGAGGCTGCCCCGGACAATCTCCCTCTGGCCAACGAGGCTACTGATCTCGCCAAGCCATTTCGCATCCTTGATGCCACCCAAGTAGACAAGGATGTTCGCGTTGTTGAACAGGCTACCGAAGTTCGTCTCGCCGAACGCGGCTTTGCCCTGATCTGGGTTCTGCCAGATCGTCATGATCGGTATGCCGGCGGACCCGAAATACGAGTACACATCGGCCAATTCGGGCCACCGGCAGATGTTCGCGGCCTCATCGAGCACACAGCACATCGGTCTAGGTAGACGCCGGCTGTTGTCCGCGCATTCTGCCTGCGCGTATTGAAACGCGGTGAACGCGACCACCGCGGTCAGGCTCGCCGTCAACGCGGTCGAAGGACGGCCCTGCGCGGACAGCAGATAGAGCGTGTCCCCCTCGCTGGTAGCAAAGGCGAGCGGATCGAACACGTCCCTGCCCTCCGGAGTGCCGTCCCCCTCACGGGGAAGGACCCATTCGATCACGTCCGGATCTGCGAGGAACGCCACCATGGTCTGCAACGAGCCGAACACGCCGCTACGGGTTTCCGGAGTCAACGCGATGACACTGCTGACACGACTGGCGATCTCGCCATACCCCTCATGTTTGGTCAGGATGGTCACAGGCTCGGTATTGCGTTCGGACGACGCCCAACGGAACACGTCAGAAACGGTCTTGTCTCCAAGATGGGCAGCGAACAGGTAGTCCGCGAGCTGCTGGGCGGCGGTCCCAGGAAAGAAGTCGTCGCCTCCTGTGGCCGGCTGTCCGGAGGCGTATCGCCAACAGTCGGCGATACGTTTCGCGTCTGCGATGGTGTGGATGGAATCGATCAGATTCCACACCCACGTGGTATGCGTCCGGTTCGGCTCGGCAATGCGTTCCGGGTCAAACACCCAAATCCGTCCACCAGGATGGTCATGCATGCGCACAGGCCGGGTCACATCAAGGATGTCGCCCTTGTTCGAAGTCGCGAGGCATGGTCCTGGTGCCGAACAGATCGCCGGGATCGCATAGCACAGAGACTTTCCGGAACGGGGGCCGGCGAGCACGATCGCCATGTCCTCCCAGCTGGTGCTCATCGGCGTTCCGTCAACGATATTACGGCCGAGCGGATAGCCTGGCTCCATGCGCTTGGGATCGAAATCCTTGACAAGCCGGGATGCCATTTTCTCCGCACGCTGCCTGGTGACCTTGGCAACGGCATTGCCATGACCCATCGCCGGTGCATACACATCGACCCTGGTGCGGTCCGCGCTTCCCGTGACCTTCGGTGCGACCTTATGCGAGACGAGCCACCAGCACAATCCGGCCAGTATTGCGGTCAAGACGATAAGAAAACCGGCCAGCGTCCATTGCGCGCGCGTGAATTCCCATTGGCCCGAGAGAATGTACAGAAGCGCGAATATGTCAAAGCCATGGCCGGACATCGCGCACATCATGCCGAACACGGACATGACCGCCAACGCGGTGAGCAGCGCAACGCCCGCGGCTCGACTGGACGGTCTGACAGTCTGTCCGAGATCGGCGACCCTATTGGTTTGGAGCTTCGGATCGACGTCCATCAATTTCCTTTCATCGCAGAGAAGGACGCCACGACGCCCGTGGCATTCCACACGTCATCCTGCGCCCCTACCGGTCTCACCACGGAACACGACGTCTACAGGTTTCCGTCGTTCAACGCGTGACGCCGCTCGCATCCGTGGCATCCTCCACGCCCGTCATGATGTCCGCATCCGTGAAAGCCTCGCCCATATCGCGCTCCATGTCCGTGCCCGATGCGGAATACCGCGTCTCGATGGCTTCCAGCAGATTCAGGATGGCCGCTTCCCGCCCATCCGGATCGATGAATCGCGCGATGCCGCCTCTGACCGGCTCCGGATCATGCCATTCGACATCGTCCGACAGTCGCCACAACCACCTGCCCTCATAAGGCATGACATGTCCGAGAACCCGTCCATCCGGCAGTTCCGCGTCGAAGGCCCGCGGCCCGTTCCGCCATGCCGCAGTGGTCTTCATCTCCACGTCCTCGATGTCGAACGCGCGGCCCCGATCATCGATCATCGCTTCATCCTCCCATCTTCCACGTGGTCTGAGCATTCCACCAGGCCAGTCATTTCATTCGGGCCTGTTGCGGCATCCAGCGCTGCGGAGGCGAAACGGTCCGACGGGTCGAAACGGAGCGCGCGTTCGGCATGCTCACGTTCCATGCCATGCGTCGAACCGTCATATTCGACATGGTCGAACATGGAGAGCAATCCTTCGATACGCCCCTCGACAGGAGTGGACGCGTTCATGTGAATCGGCGAGAGGATGCGCCATGCCGCATGATCGCGGTCGAGTATCGAATCCCTGTCAGGAATGGCGTCGGGCCATTGCCCAATCAGGTTAGGAATGAGTGTCACTACCGGGACGTCCTGTTCCGCGGTGGTGGCGATGCCTCTCAACTCGCGCATGTCCGGTAGGTCGGGACTGAGCACATCCGTGGCCATCATGGCGCGGGTCGCGTCGGGCGCATGCCGCAAACCCACCGCGATGATTGCCAACGCGGACGGATCCGTCACCGGGTCGGTCGGCGCGTGCGGCTCAAGCATAAGACGCCGCCATTCGTACGCGGCGGCGCTGAGCCAATCCATACGCGCCGTGTCGCCTCCGGCGAGCACATCATGACGGTAGTCCTCTTCGGCTGCCTGGATGATCTTGTCGAGACACGGTTCCTCCACCGGGTCGGCGTGGGCGATGGCACGAATCCGGAACGACGTGCGACGGGGCTTCTCATCGTCCCTCCGTCCGGCTTCCTCACCGGTTTCGGGATCGATGCCCTGGCCAAGCTCGCGCACGTACCGTGCGAGGGCTTTCGCGCCGTCCGGGAAAACTCCGTCGACATGTTTCAATGCGGGACGGATTATGTCCCGCAACGCCTTCCACGCCTCGTCCCAGTCGTCATCGTCCGGATACGAGCCTCCCGTATGATGTTCCAGGATTCTGTTGGCTATATCCGATTCGTCGTCGCTGGAGAGGATATCGTCATGGGATTCCTCTCCCCATTCGTCGATCCACTGACGCAATTCCGTCTCGCTGATAGTCCGTTTCGCCATGTCGTCCGCCTTTCTGCCCGTCACGGCATTCCATGCCGTTGCTTCAAAGCGATTGTCGACATTCATGGACGGCGCAATAGGGCACGATGTCTACGTGGAGGTAGACGGACGGATATGCGTCCGGCCGCATGCATTCCGGTCTTCTCGATTCCGTCAGCGATCATCGAATCCGCTCTGCCGCAAGCGGATTCGGATATGACGGGTATGGAGAGCCGCATGATGTCGTCGGACAATTGCGTACCGTCATACCCACAGTGATCCTCGTCGAACTCCCAATCAACGCCAGTCAGATCGTATCTGGTGACGAACGGGTCGCCTTGGTCGACGAAATGTGGTCCGGGATTGTCGTCGACGGCCAAACTGGTCTCATAGCGTCCGTTCTCGCCATCCTCACGCTCATCCTCATCGATGTCCTCGTATCTCGGGTACGGCGTCCACCGATCGCTATCGCACTCCATGATGTCGTAAACGTGCCAGCCATCCGGCAGAGGACCGTGGACGCCGGGCGTGCGGTAGCCGCGCGCGGTCGAACCGTCAGGCATATCCAGTTCGAACCCGTCGGCCTTCTCCCCTATGGATTCGGCGAGCAGTTCAAGCTCATCCAAGGTCGGATCGAGCAAATCGGGCATGTGGACGACCTTGCCTTGCTCACGCTCGTTCACTGGCCATCCTTTTTTGTCCTGCGGGACGGCGTCATGACCCGTCTCCTGTTTTCGCGCTCGAAACGATGCAGACGAGCGAATGCACGGCGCGCAAGGTCGTACGACTCATAATAACTGGGATGGTCGGTGTCCTCCTGCCAGATGATCCGGCCCGCGTGGTCGATGACAAGCGCGATGAACGCATTGGGCTCCATGACGGCGCGGGGACAGAACAGGAGCGTGAAGCCGCGCGCGCCGATCGCGACCGAAGCGGCATCGAGCGGCCGGTCCAGCCCGTCATCCGCGCCACGGCGCACGTGACGGACCGACAACGCGTCGCCGTATCCGTTGACGACGGCGAGATCGCGAATGGCGAGACGGATTGAAACGCCGAGCCCCGTGTCGGTAATCGCATGGGGAACGATGGCGATCATCGACGGTTCCACTTCGCGTTCGTGTCATTAAATCCGGAATGCTCGATGCCGCACATCTGCACGGTGACAGGGATTCCGGGCAGTCCGCCGAGCTTGATGAGGAACTTGCCCACCCCTTTGAAGCTCGCGTTCGCGTCAAAATTCGTGGGCGTGGCCCAATCGGACAGCATGTCCTCCTCGCGCATGCTGATAGGCAGGCCGGACTCGCCGCGCAGGTAATGCTGTATCTCAGTGCGGCTCAAGGCCCCGAGGACCTTGATCTTGCTGCGCTCCACGAAACCACGTGCCTTGTTGTTCTGCGCCTGGGTGTCCAGACACAGCAGATCGGCAAACGTGTGGTGATCATGATCTGTCCGACGCCCCACTGGCGGTTGAGGCGGGTGAGCAGATCAAGACGGTCGACCATGAGCGGACTGGCGCGCAGGGCACGATGCATCTCGTCCATGATGATGACGTGGTTGCGTCTGGGCAGCAGCCCGGCCTCGGCCATCATGTCGGTCGCGTTCTTCGCCGCGAACGCGCTCGACCATGTGGCGGCGAGCACCGCGGCGACGACATCGTCACCGGCTTGGGCAAGGGCGCTGATGTCGAAGTCGACCGGCCGGGACAGTTCGATTCGTTCGGTGGTCTGCTCGCAGAACAAGCGTCCGAACCGTCCCATCGGATTCGCAAGCCCATGCAGGCTGGAGAGCAGATCGCGCACGGCGCGTGCATACGCCTGATCATTCTCAGGGTCGTCGAACACGGCGGCCGCGCGTATCTCCGGCGTGCCCTGTTTGACAAGGTCGCGCAGGTCGGGAATAACGGGTGGCTCCGGATCGTTCTTGGTACGCTCGGACAGAATCCTGAGCGCGGTGGCGAGGATGTTCGACTCCACGTCGGATACGGTGCGTCCCTCCTCACGGCCCGTGCGACTGATGGTCAACAGCACCTCCATGAGAGCGCTACGGCGTTCATGGTAGTCGGCGAGCAAATCCTCGCGGGATTTGCCGGCAAGCCGTTTAAGCGCGTCATGGATGCCGCCGGGATCGAGTGGATTGATGGAACCAAGTCCGCTGCCCAGACGGATGACCTGGCCGCCAAGCAGGCGGACGAGTTCGGCATAGTCGGGCTTCAGATCGCCGGGGATGATCGCGTTCATACCGAGCGCGCTCATCCCCCATGCTTGGCGGCGCACGAACGTGGATTTGCCGATTGCGGGCAGACCCATGACGAACATACTGGGCTGTTCGATGATGCCGGCCCGGAACCAACTGATCGGATCGCAGCACACGCCCGCGCCGGTCGCCATGCTCCGTCCTATGGGCACGCCCTCGACGGGCAGGGCCATGTCGGTGACAAACGGCCAGAACCCGCCGCACACCTGCGTGCTGGTGCCGAAGAACTCGTCGACCGTGGGCATCAGTCCAGCCCATCCGCCGCCCCTTGCTCGCCGCCCCCTCCAGATTGGCTCCGGCGACGGAGATGGCATATGCCGGCGCAGAAGGGGCATGTCCGGATCCATGCCTCGGTCTTTCGTGTTCGTGTTCCGCATGGCATGCGTTCCTTTCATGAGAGCGCGGTGAGCGCGTTGGGCGGCGAATAGGTTCTGAGATTGAGCCCGAGTGGAAGACTCGCGGCGAACGCCGTGTCCTGCGCGCCATAACATGGCCGCAGGTCGATCTTCGCGCTTCCCGCGGCGCCCTCGACGGCGTGCGCGGCCTGTTCGAGACGTATGCGCTCGTCATCGCCGGCGCGCACGGTGGCGGTCACGAGCAGTCCGAAGAACACGATGGCCGCACCTCGGTCGATTTCGATGGCCTGACGGTTCGCTTTGTCGATCTGGCTCATAGCACTGATGGACGCGCGTTTCTCCGGCTGACCGGTTGGCGGCCCTCTGCCTGTTCTGCTCGGCCATGAACGCGGTCTTGTCAGGAGGCAGGATATGAAACACGACGGTGACGCGTTTGCGGTCGCAGTCTGCGAG
>VOFL01000080.1_pt1 | contig 18833 bp, 35 predicted proteins | sample 5384111 | NCBI WGS metagenome assembly VOFL01 (sample SAMN12384731, study PRJNA508395) | synthetic metagenome | isolation source: mock microbial community "Gut Microbiome Whole cell Mix" consisting of 8.3%...
GTAAAGATACGATTGTTCATGATATCATTTCATGGTTATAGTACCGAATACCTGTCTCTGCCTCTCTTTTTGAGGTAGATTTTCGATCTTTGTCAATCTTTAAAGCACTAGCGATAATCTTCACGTCTTCACTAAGTAAAGCTTCCATTTACAGCCTCCTTTCTAGTATAGCCATTTATTTGTGTTCTTAATTTCTCTAAGCAGACTAGCTGCACTGTCTGGTGCGTCGTCGTGCTCTGCGTTCTCTGTATAGTCTAGTATCTCGGCTATATATTCTTTGTCTGTGTCTTCTAGCCAAATTATTCGGCTCCAATACTTCCGCAAATAAGAAGATATCTTGATAAACTTATTTGTTTTTTCGTGATACTTTTGCACGTATTGACTTCGTTCGATTAGGTGTTTAGCTAAATAACCTTTATCGCCGTTCGTTTCAGTGTAAAATGTTCCAGCTTGGTAGTATTGATGTAGTTGCAATATTTCAGGTAGGCAATCATCAACGTGTTTCTGCCATTTCTTGCCAAACCCGATAATGGTTCCGTCCTTTTGCTCTTTAAAAATGGTAAATGCTGTGCTATCACCACCTCCGTATGCCGCGTCGATGTGTGCTACACCGTTATAAATAAGGTTAGTGTTATCGATATAGGTCGGTGCAGTAAATAGCGATTCACTATCAGCGATGTGTTTTAACTCGTAGTTCGCTGCAAAGAGCGACGGTGTCATAGACTGCTGTAACGCTTTACGTTGTTCTTTGTCAATTAATCCTGTTTCGTAACAATCGAATTTCTTGACGTTAGGCATTTTAGAAATTGCATCTTCCTTATGCCAAGGCGTGCCTGTGTTAATAAAACGGCCCTCACGATTCTTCACATTCTGCAATTCTTGATACTGCAGCTTTGTTTTCTCTCGTTCAGCACGACTTACTCGGTCTTTAATGTTAACAATATCATCAGTGATAACGATATCCGCGTGTTTACCTGTTAATGAAGCATAAATCCCCATACCAAGTAATTGAGATGTTCCCCGGGTAGATGTTTTTAAGTTGGTATCTATTTCTGTTGTAGTCTCTTTCAAAAGCACCAATTCAACACCATATAATGCAAATACAAGCGTTTTAAAGTATTTGCTAGATAAAACCTTAGCCACTTGTAAAATAATCTCTACGACGTCTGTATCGGTCTTACGTAAGAAGATAATATTTTTGTTGGGAAAAAGAACCATCAACAATGCAATAGCAATCGCCAATGTGGTTGTTTTAAATGAGCCACGATGAGCCAATAGCGTTTGATCGTCTTTCTCGAACAAAAAAGACTTTAGCCAATCATTGTGCAGTTCTGCTAAGTCGGTAAACCCAACTAAATTTCCGAAAATTACCGGGTTCGTTTTGATTAAGTTCAAGTATTTTCGCTTTTTAGGGCTCATGTAGAATCATCCTCGAAAAATTGCTCGATTTCGACAGCTGCATCGGAGATATTAAGCACGCCTGAAACTTCAGTTTCTTTTCGATCTCGCCATTCGTCCGGCTTTCTATTTTTCAACCAGAAAATAGCTGCAGTTGGATTAGGAGCTACTTGTTTTTTAACCTTTTTTGTAATTTCCATACCGTTCTCTGTTAGTTCTTCTGTAACTTCGGTATATTCGTAGCCTGTAGCACTCTTAAATAAAGCATTTTCAACTTGTCTATCAACGACTTCTTTTCCCTTTTTTAAGGATGCCGAAAGTGCCGGAAATTTTTTTACCCATTCTCTGAAAGTTGAATAAGCTACCCCGATATTCTGGGCTATCTGCTTATCGATGAGGCCATCTCGTGCCCATCCTTCGATTTTGATTAACCCTTCCTCGGTTAGCCACTCTGTGTACTTCGCCATGACCTCACCGCCTTTCTGTATCAAAAATAGACACCTTCCCATTTTCTTGGGAAGGTGCCTTTCTGTAATTTTACTGATAACAGTATATCACGATTTATCAATGGGAATTGTCACATCATTGTCACTTTTTCGATTTTCTTCAAAATCTGGTTATGTTTATTTCTGATATAGCCATAGCTATGCCCAAATTCTCCCGCAATTTGTTTTAACGATAGCCCTTCGATATACTTTGCTACTAAGATTTTTTGATCTAATCCTTTGAAACTATAAACTAGCTTTCGTAAATCGTAAATTGAGTTCATTTTCCACGCTAAACGTTTTCTAAGTCTTCGATAATATCTTCCAACTTAGAAGCTTTGGAATCTTTTGTTAGTGTGTATCTTCCTAAATCCTCTGGGTCACACCATCTTTCTAACTCTTTTTATACGTTTCTAGCTCCCAGTCTAAGTAATAGATTTCTTGTTCTAATTTTTGATAGCTGACTAACCATTCGTACAATGTACTTTCACCTACCTTCTTGTTCATCGCTTTCACTATTAACCGTAACTTGTACATTTTTATACAGAATTAGAGTTAATAATGCGGATAGCAATATAAATCTAACATCATACGGTATCTTAGCTAATATCGAAATAATCCACTCCGACACTTTGTATATCATCATAGCTAAACCTAAACATAACCAGAAAGATATTAATTTATCCAAGTTTATCCCCCCTATACTCCTCAATTTTGGCTTTCACTGCAGCCATTAGCGCTGATTGCCCTTGTTCTTTTGCTTGTAAAGCTTTGATTACTTGTTCGTCAATAGTTCCTTTCGTCACTAAGTGATGAATAATAACAGGCTGTGTTTGTCCTTGGCGGTCTAATCTGGCATTGGCTTGTTGATAAAACTCCAAAGACCATGTAAGCCCAAACCACACGATAATGTGCCCGCCTTTTTGTAAATTTAGTCCGTGCCCTGCTGATTGTGGATGGGCTAAAAGTAAAGAAATTTTTCCCTCGTTCCATTTCTCAATATCCCCGTCAGACACATTTAAAGCCTTTGCTTGTTTAAATCGTGCTTGGATTCTTTCTAGGTCATGTTGGTATTGATAAAAGACTAAAACCGATTGCCCTTGTGCGTCCTCTATAACGCGTTCTAGCGCATTTAACTTTTCTTGGTGTATTTCCCTTCCGTCGCCGTTTTCGTCGTATACAGCGCCGTTAGACAGCTGTAAAAGCTTGTTTGATAGTGTAGCCGCATTACTAGCTACAACGTCTGTTCCTTCGAGTTCTAACACGTATTCCCGTTCTAGCTCTTTGTACTGTTTCCAGCTTGTCGGGTTCAAGTCTAGCTCGATAATATTTTCCGTTCTCGGTGGCAGTCGCAAATAATCTTTTGCTTTCATACTCACGCATATATCGCTTATTTTGTTGTAAATCGCTTCTTCTGCTCCTGGGATTAATTGCCAAGAATACACGATATGCCCGTTTTTTTGTGCGGGGACAAAATATTTATTACGGTATTGTGTGATAGTCTTTCCTAGCCGTTCGCCTTGGTCCAATAAATACATCTGCGCCCACAAATCCATCAAGCTGTTTGGGGAAGGTGTGCCTGTTAGCCCGATAACACGTTCCATCTTCGGCCGTACTTTTCGTAATGCTTTAAATCGTTTGGCACTACTTGACTTAAAACTGGATAACTCGTCTATAATCACGGTTTTAAAGGGCCAGTTTCGTTGATAGTAATTGACTAACCACTCCACATTTTCACGATTGATTAAATAGACATCTGCCTTTTTGAATAAAGCTTCTTCACGTTGCTTTGGGTTTCCTAACACTTTTGAAAAAGTGAGGTGCTGCAGATGGTCCCATTTTTCAATTTCATCGGTCCAAGTTTTCTCGGCAACTGATAATGGGGCAATTACTAACACATTTTCAATAATTTCAAACGTGTGTAACAACTCGTCAATAGCTGTCAAACTGGATAAGGTTTTCCCTAGTCCCATATCTAACATCAAAGCACAGTAAGGATGATCAAGAATAAAATTCTTAGAGTATTCCTGATAGGGATGTAACGTTGCTTTCAAACTCAATCACTCCTTTTATGGGACATATCAGGCATAACTCTTGCTATACCGCTTTGCATTGCGTAGATTAACATATCCACTCCTTGCTTGTCAATGACAAACACTGGGATAAGCTGCTCTTTGAATTTCTCTATAATTTTTAACTGGTCTTTTCTTGGTTTACCTCCAGGCCTCTTTAATTCAACGAAAAACACGTTGCCTTGATATAAAATAATCCTGTCAGGAACACCCCTAGTTCCTGGGGAGTGAACTTATAACATAAAGCTCCTATGCGTTTTATCTGCCTAACTAGATACTTTTCAATGTCGTTCTCAATTTGCATTACTTCGGCCTCCCATCTGATAAGATATTGGTTGATGTGTTCCATCAGATCTATTTTCTTCAACCTCCGTTTAAAAATACCGTGTCACATGTAACACAAAAATTCTTCAACTTATATATATTCCCCATGTACATATATACATATACGCCCTATATATGTATATTAATTATTTCTATATGAATAGAAAATAGTGTTACAGGTGTTACGATTGTTCTTCATTCTTACTCTCCCAAGATGTAATAGCGTAACACTCCCTGTAACACCAACGGGAAATAAGGTGTTACAGGTGTTACAGTGAATATTTTAGGTGTAACACTCGTAGCTTTTTAGGTGTTACACCTAACCCCGTCATTACTACCTTTTTGTTTTAAGGTGTAACACGTAAATAGGCTACTTGTACTCCATACCCAGGGCCAAATCTTAAACGTCCTTTATTACCTTTGCTGTTTTCTCCCAACCAGATAAATGGCTTAAAACTTGACAATTTCTGCAGCTTTTGCAGGATGTATGTTTTAGAATCTCCGTTATACAATTCATTCCAAACCTCTGCAATACATACTTTGTTTCTAACAATCTCGCCTTCTTCCTGAATATCCGTCCCCACCCCTGAATAGTCTCTCGTCTTTCTTGCTTACTTCGTTTGTACCAATCTTCCGTTATTGGGATTTCCAAATATTCAAGGATTTCGCCTTCCATGCTAGAGGTTTCCGTGTGCATTTCTTGGGCTTCTAGTGCTAGTTTTTCTTGTTCGTCTGTTAGATACAAAGGTTCTCCTGCTTGCCACAACTCAACGGCTTCTGCCCATATCTGATTGCGCGTTTCGTCGGTCATTTCCCACACTTTATTTTTAATCGGTTGAATGCCGACATCTACTGGCCAAAAACGCCGATTTCCTGTTTTATCTCTTAGAAACTCGTTGTCGTTCGTTGTTCCCCAAAAGACACAACGGCGTTTAAAATAGGACTTATGCCGACCGTAAGCAACGCGGAAAATGTCTTCTTGCTTGCTAATAAAATGCTTGGTGGCTTCAATGTCTGCTTTTTTTGTCGCTGACAATTCGCCCATTTCCATGATCCAAACACCTTGCAACGCTTCGTAAGAGTCTTTCCCCGTCACACCTTCTAAGCTGTTAGAAAACCAGTCTCCCGCCAATTTTGCAGGCAATAGCGTTTTCCTATTCCTTGCGGACCGCTAGTCACTAGCATGTAGTCAAACTTAATCCCTGGCACAAAAATACGCCCTACGGCAGCTGTAAGAAATTTTTCGTAACTACTCGAATGAACGGTGTATCTTCTGCGCCTAAGTAGTCTATTAGTAAAGTTTCTACGCGAGGCACTCCGTCCCAGTGCAAGCTCTCTAGGTATTCTTTCACTGGATCATATGAGTTTCTTTCGATTTCTTGGACTAGCGCATCATCGATTTTGCCACGGTTCACAATACCGTAAATTTTTTCGATATATACCCGTAACCCCGCATCGTCGCTGTCCTTCCACATCTTGTCTCGATCTAACTTCCGCCAAGGCAAGTTGTCTTTCACCTCAATACGATTAGAAAAACTGTTCATAAAAATTTTCTTTTTGAGGTTCGGGTCATTCAGCATAATGACTTCTAAATTTTTCGCGGAAGCCATAATCTGACCGTATTCGTCAATTTCGAGGTCCAATTTTGTAAACCAGTCTTTGTCGTCCTCTTCCAATTCGTCTAGCTCGCCGTCAAAGTCTTCTAGTGCTTGTGACAGCTTTTCACTCTGAATCAAGGTCTTAACTTGCTTGTCTTCCATTGCGAACTCTCGCATCGCTTTAAACGATGGATAACGGTCAATCCGCGTCGTAGGTTTGACGTCTTCATCTAAATCGCCAAATAGATGGATACGGACAAGGTCAAACGCGTTCACCAGTTGATCGCCTACAGGGTCCGTACCGTGATGAGAATAAGCGAACTTATCATCATAAATCACTAGCCCACCACTAGTAGAACCTTCTAAAAACGTCCAACGGTCCTCTCTTCCTGTGGACCCGTAGATGTCAGGCAAAAAGGTTTCAATCGCTGAAATGATGTCATACGTGCGACAAAATGCCCCGACAATCCCTTTTTTCTCTAATGGGTCGCCTGCTTTTTTTGCTTGTCTTTCGCGGATAGAATGCCCACGGGAACTTTCTGGCCAAAAACTTGCATCTCGCCAGTCTTCGTATTGGCTTAGAATTTCGTCAGGATCGACCCACGGCAAATCGATGTTATCGGTGAAATATTCCCCGTCTATCGAATGACTGGGCCAATACATTAAACGTTCTGCCTGATAGGTCGTATCATCGAAGTTATCCATGCCGAAAAACTCCGCAAGCTTTCTCGCTAGGGGCTCATACTCTTCGGCGGTCACTGGGCGACTTAACGGAATAATCAAGCGATAACGTGGACCTTTTACTAAATGGCTGTGTGTCGTGTAGACAGCTGCAGCGTGGTCAAATAACAGCTGTACATCGTCCCAAAAGTCTAACGTCGTGCTGTCGGCATCTAACGTAACAAGGCTACGCTGTTGCGTGTTTCCTCTTTTCCGTCGTCCTTCTTTTAACCAACCACCAATAAACGCCCCAACGTCTTTAACTTCGCCCTGCTTAGACTTTGGCATTTTTTTGTAGTCTTCGACAGTCTCTTGTGTCACTGTCGGCGTTTTCAATCGTTGGGTAAAATCCGACCAAGACATCTGCCGATTTTTCCATTTTTTCTCGGTTTTTGAAGCACCCACTGCAAGATGGATTTCACCATCATAGGCTAATTTGATGTTTTTTCTGGCTGTTCCATCTTTCCGCTTCCTTTCTTTTATTGTTTAAGGATGAAACCTAAACAGTCAAGCCATCCTTCTTGATAGTCACACGTAGAGGATTTATGATCATAATTAAACGCAGCTCTCATTGCTTTAAGATATTTACGCTTACCAACAACGTAGCCCAACAAAAGCAAAGTACTAAGTTTATTAGTATAAGTATGTTATTTCCCATTTATTAACAATCCTTTCCATATTCGTACTCGTAAATTAGATTAGTTAACCAGCTATAATCTAGCTCTTGCTCTTCGTCAAACTCCTGTTCGTTGACATAAGCAGCAAAATCTACGATATTTTCGATATTTTCCTCATCATAAAAACCCCAACTCCAAATGAATGCTTTAACACGAACGAGTTCCCCAATATCTTTTAAAACAAAAAACGGGCTCATTGACCATTTCAACACTCATACAAAATTCACATGTCCCCACTTCTTCTTCGTGAGGATTAGTTTCAACATCAACTAGTTTTAGTTTCATTTTCTATCGCTCCTTTTTCTAATTTTTAGTGATTTTCAATTCCCAATCATCGCTATCAAAAAATACAAATTCTAATTCCTCAAAATCGTTTGTATTTTTTATCAAATCTTTAAATTTCTTATTTGAACAAATATTTCCAAAGCGTTTTAAAAAGCGGTGCTTAAAATTTTCATAATCACTGTAACTAAATTCAAAAACTTTCCCAGTTGAAAAAACTCCACCAGTTGTCAGTTCTAACTTTACATAATTTAGTGCCATTATCTGAACCTCCTAATCTTTCATGTAATATTTCGTTTCAAATCCTTCGGCGTTTAACGGCAAGCCTTCCGCCCAATCAGGAACTACAGACATGATTTTGTTCATTTCTTCAATAGATTTTTCCCTTCTGGCACTTAGGCTACTGCCTCATCGTGCACATGGAAAACAATAGGATAGCCCTCACGTTCAAGCCTCTGCATCGCTTCTGCTAAAACGTCTCTTGCCGTTGCTTGGACAATGTTTTCCACCAATTTACCGCCGTAGGTTTGCTGTTCCGTGAAAGCGACTTTATCGCCTTGCCCTTCATAAAAAATAGCAGGACCGTAGTCACCTTCTTTTAAATGCGCTTTTGCATACGCTAGTTTTCGTCCGCTTGGTAGCTGAATAAACAAGAATCCTGCTTTTTTATAAAATTTCAACCCACGAGGGCCTTTTTTAATGCCGCCGTTTTGTAAACAGTCAATCACAGCTTTTGGGTTTCATGCCAAAAGTTCTTAATGCGTTTATTGGCTGTACGCCAACGGTCCACAATGTCTTGTAATTCGTGTTCTTCAATGCCGTTTTCTAATGCACCCATTGCTTTAAGCGCCCCTGGTCCGCCTTGGTAACCAAGCGCCAATGTCGCCACTTTTCACGTTGGCGCATGTCTTTACCTTCGTGGCTTTTCCAGTCGTAGTCCGTCACTTCGCCTAAATGGAACATCTGCGCCGCTGTTGCTTCGTAAATTTTGCCGTGTGTGCGGAATACTTCTAATACCAATCTTGTTTGGCATACCAAGCAATCACTCGGGCCTCAATGGCTGAAAAGTCAGACACGATGAACCGATGCCCTTCTTTGGCAACTAAACCTGTTCGGATAAGTTGTTTCAATGTGTCTGGCACATCTTCATACATTAATTCGATGCCTTCAACATCTTTTGCTTTCACAAGCTGACGGGCAAAATCAATTTCACTTAAATAGTTTCTAGGCAAGTTCTGTACTTGTAATAATCGCCCTGCCCACCGTCCTGTGCGGTTGGCACCGTAAATTGTAAAATGCCATGAATGCGATTATCTGAACAACGTGCATTATCCATCATCAGATATTTTTTCGTGCTTGAATTAGACAAACTAAGGCGCAATTTTAATACCTCCGCCACATTCTCGGGCAAGTTTCCTAATGCTAGAGCCTTTAACACAACCTCTTTTCCTAACTTCTCGAAAGGCGTTCCTTGTTCTTCTAGCCACTTTTTCAGTTGCGCTAAGCTGTTAGGATTTTCCAATCCTGTTAAAGCCTTCATTTCGTTTAATCCCGCTTCGCTTAAATCGGCCATAATATCAATAGCAGCCGTTGCCAATTCGTGGTCAATTTCTGCCCCTCTGTCGTTAATCCGCTGATCCAAGGTGTAAAGCTTCCACTCACTTTCGGGGACAGGAAGCGATTCAACTTATTCGCGATAGCCATTTCTACATTGACGTCTTGAATACAATACTCTATAAACGTTTGCCATTTTTCGGGAGCGTGTTCAGGTAAATTCCTTGTACGCATGCCGTTTTTCTTGGTCGGCTTACACGGTTTAGAAAAGAAGTTAATCAGTTGCGTACCTCTTGTGTCTTTTGCTGTTCGATGTTTAAATATTTCGCACATTGCCCTAAAGAAGCTGGCAACCCTAATTCGTTTGCGTGAACCATCGTACAGTGCCATTGTGCAGGGTCTAAGTAGTACGGAATACCTAAATACTTAGACAAACAAACGCGCTCAAATTGGGCATTAAATGCAATTTTAAGCACGTTCTTATCTGTTAGCGCAGCCACTATCTCGTCAGGTATTTCGCTAATTGTTAAGTCCTCACATTCGACAGGCTGACCATCAACCGAATAAGCAAAAAGTAAAATTTCAAAGTTGGGGCTATCAGCGTATTTATAAACCCCAACTTTGGTTAAGTCTTCATCCGAATACGTTTCAATATCAATATTTAACGTTTTCATTTGCTATCAGCCGTTTCAGATGGTAACCGCAATTTACTTTTATCAACGGCAATCATCGGAAGCTGTGCTTCTTCCTCTTTAAAAACATCAACGTTGATCCCTAGCTCTTCAAGATAAGCCACTCCTTGTTTAGCAGGCACTCTTTCTACATTTGCAATAATCGCATTGTACGTTTCTCTTACCTCTTGGATTTCTTGATCGTAAACAGCTTCTACTTTCGCAAGCCCTTTTATTGAGTTATACTTAAGTTTTTCAAGAAACCCTTTCTTATAGGTTTCAAAATCTCTAGCATCCGTATCGCGATAAAAGCTCCATATTTCCAAACTGTTTTCTTCTAACAAATCGACAAGTTCATTTTTACGTTTTGGCGAATTCTAAGTGAGCTGAAATATCTATGCAATTTCTCAAATTCAGGATCAATTTTCAGCCACTCTGATTCAATATGTGCACGAATAGCCTTCGTCTTTTTCGCTCTTATTTCTTTTCCACTGAATTTTTAAAGTAATCACATGGTTTCTTAAACGTGCTTTAGTTGGTTTCATTTTTTCCTACCCCCTGATCTTCTACTGGTGTATATTCTTGTTTGACATAAAAATTAGTATCTCCGAATTCTTTGAATTCCCAACGGTGCAATCTGACGGATTCTAAACGGCTACCGTTTTCAAAATATATAGAATCCAGTTTTCTCTCTTCAATTAGCTCAAAAACATCTTGTAATTCAATAGGCAAATAAATTGGTCGTTTACCCATTTCAATTTCTCCTTTCAAAGAAAGGGCATTTTAGCCCCTTATTCAATTTTAGCTAAACATATCGTCTTCTTCGTCTTCCCATTCTAGGTCACCAAAATCGGATTCAGCATTGGCACGACCGCCTAAGAAGTCCCCTTTACATAACGTTAAAATGTTGTTTAGCCCAGCAGTAACCCCTTTGTTTCCTGCAGTACTGTAAGCATAAAGTTAATAGATGCAATCGCATAAACACCTGAATAGACTTCGTCTGGATCGTCTGTTTTTACAAGCACACCATCTTCACGTTTTACGACTTGTGGTTTCGTTTTACTTGATACGTTGATAAACATTGCGTTTTCAAATTCTGGGCGTTCTTCGGTGTCCATTTCTTCATCGCCATCGCGTAGCGTAGTTTTCAAGCGCTCAAATTTAACGCCTTTTAATTTATCCCCTTTTGCGCCTTCATAGGCTGTTTTGATTGCTTCTTTCATCGCTTTAAGGGTTTCCTTATCGTCTGGGAATAATCAACATGCAAGAATATTTTTTCTCTTGCCCTTCTTCCATCGCATGAGGTTCTAACACATGCACAAAACTTAATCTCACTTGATTTGTAATTACTTTCGTTCCAGTTACTTTTGCCATTTTAAATTCCTACTTTCTTATATTTTTTAGTTAAATAATTCGTCTTCTTCTAAATCATCTAACGAATTAGAAGCTTGTTCTGTAAAATACTGTTTAATGTCCGAGATGATTTGTTCTTTCATCTCTAAAATAGATTCTTTATAGTTTTTTAGGTTCATTGTCCACGTTTCATCTACAAGCAATGAGTTAGTAACTAACGACGATAACGCCGCTTCAATCGTGTTAAAATATCCTTTAAATAACACTTTATTCTCACTGAATACATAAAGCCCAACATTGCGTGTATCTTCTCTTGTGATGTAATAACCTTTACCGCTAAAAATCACAGGCTTTTCTTTACATGATTTTGAGGCATTTTATCCCCACCTTCTACTTAAATACATCCAAAGTACCTTCTTGACGTTCTAAGATAACCACCGTATCTGTCACCTTAATATTTACAGGGCGATTTCCTGTGCTGTTTTCAACGGTAACAATAACCGCATTTAAATCATCAAAAGGCTGTATGACAGTAAATTCATCCTCAGATACGTTAATTCCTGAATGCTCCGCTTTCTCCATTCCCTTTTTTAGAGTTGAAGCTATTGCCTCTTGTGTGTCAATTTTTTTCATAGCCATTACTCCACCCCTTCAAAATCATTAAGCGCATTTTCTACGCTGTTTAACGCTGGTCGCTTGTCACTTTCAGGAACAAGAACAGGCTTTCCTTCTGGTTTGATAATGAAGTCTGCAGCTAATTCCGCAAATTTTTCTTGCCGACAACTTTTTCTAATTGCCCAATGGCTTTCAGTTCCTGCGGTTTTAAAATGTCTTCATCTTCAAATCCTTCGGCTTCTAAAACCATCAGTAGCCCTTCATTATCTGAAATTTTCGATTACTTCGCCCAGCAACTACTTTCCAACCAGGGAACTCTTCGCCTTCGTCCCTTGCTTTCTGTAAAGCGTAAGTTTCCACATGTTCCAGCCATTTTTATCTCTGGCGCACGTTCTAAAATTTCAGCAATTTCCTCATTGGTTAAAAGCGGTGCTTCTTTCAGTTCGTGCTTATCAATCAGCTGGAAATTTCTCTCCACGTGGCCGTAGTTGGGCACGAACTTTTGAAAACTTCACAACGTCGTCTGTAATCGTCCATTCTCCTGTACCTTCCCAAGCCTGCACTGCTCGAGGCGCCACGTAATTATCAGCCCAGTATAATAATTCTTCTTTTTCAATTTCAAAGGTCGAAATATTGTCTAAACAGGTTGAATAATCGTCATTCGCACGGTTTCAAATTCGTAAATAATGTCGTACTTATCCACCATGCAAGCGCATATAACATCAGTTGAGGGTTTAAATTGTCCTTCAGTATCAAATCCTAAGCGAGCCGTGATACTGTCATTCAATTGTACAGGTAAAACTATCTGCCTATCTTTTGGATTTATACAAAAATATACCTTTCCCCCACCATTTATAATCTCTGTATATTGTTGAGGATAACCACAACTCACACAAATTATGAAAAACAAAAATACAGAACACAATCCTTTATTCATTGGAAACATATAATTATTAAGAACAGTACTATTAAATATTTCATATAACAGTACCGTTCTATGTTCCCCTTTTTCGCATGTCCACAAAGAGCATCTTGGGGATTCCAAAATGGCGGTGGGGTTATTTCAGGAAATTCCGGTTTGGGGTCAGTAGTAGAACAACATGGATGAGAACCATCTGATGTATACCCATGAGCATTATTGGCACTATCATTAGCACTAGTACTAGAGCCACCGGGTTTACCTTCATAATTGCAACCACATTGGCAGCACCCGGGAGTACCACCTCCCAAAAAACGACACATCTCGTTCATTCAATTCAGCTTTTGAAGCTTCATTCAGTTTTAGTTTTCTTAATTTCATACTTTAATCATTTTAAAATCAACATTTAATATTCTTCGTAAAATCACATAGATTTCCAATGTTACAGGTATTTGTTAGAACGAAGAAAAAGAGCCAAACAAATACCTTAGTAACTCAAATTATTTTTCCCCAACATCCAGATTGTGATGGAAAAAGTAAAGCGTAAAACATAAGTCAACTCTCTCATATACATTCTTTTTTAATTTCTATTTTGAATCGTCACAAGATCACCACATAATAGTATTCAAAAAACTAAATCAAAGACAGCAATTTATTCTTAACTATAAAAAGACTCAAATGCCATCCTCATTTTTTCTAATGAAAAAGCATCTTTATATCGACACCTATTTAACTTACCAACCTCTCTCGCCCAACAATCATCCGTTACTATTTTCAATAAACATTTCGACAGTTCTTCAACTGATAACCTTAATTCATTTTGATCTTCCTTTAATATCAATCTGCACTCTACATTTTGATGATGAATCATTTCACTCAATCCTGTGGTATTAGTGATAATTAATGGTAATCCATGCATCATCATTTCTATGGCTACATAACTGCATTGCTCATGAAAGACGGCATCACTCCAACATCTGCAATTTGATAAAATTCATATAATTTCTGTTTACTAATTTTCCCTATAAAGTAATCCTACTCCAAATGTCTGCAGACATCTGTAAATACCTACTATAATTCCCGTCTCCCACTATTAACAAACGAGTGTTCGAACTCTTTTTATCACCTTTGCGAAAGCTTCTATCAAATAGTCAACCCCTTTATATCATCCAAACGCCCTACAAATAGAATTAATTTCTCTCCTTCTCCAAAAAATAAATCTCTTTTTCTTTGCATTCTCTCCACTTCATCCAAGAAGATAGCCTGATCAATTAAACCATTGTATATCAACGTTAGTTTACATTCTTCAATTCCATAAAATTCATTCAGCAACATCTTAGTATATTGAGCCAAGCATATTATCCTATCTACTTTTCTGTAAAAAGATACTTCTTGCTTATATTCGTCATATATGTATTTTCTTCCTCAGTTCTATCGTTCTCAGCTTTATCCAAAACGGTTTGTAACCTCTTTATATTCCCTTTCAAAGTGAAGCACCAGTTCAAATAATGTAAAGTCAACACAAATTGGCTGGTAGGATATATTTTCTTCAACAAGTCAACCAATGGTTCATGATGTAAATAATTAAAATGAAATACATTATCTTCACTTGAATCTACATACAATGCCAACAAGAAAGCAACACTTCTATAATATCGTTGAATTTCTTTCTCACTCCTCCAATCATACACTTTAGGAAAAGTTAGATAACGAACATTATTATCTTTTTTTTCAGTCAGTATCCCATCCTCTGAGTTCATACTAACTACAGTCAAACGCAAAGAATCAATACTGCTAAGACAGTTTATAACTTGAATTATATATGTCCCAATACCATATTGTGCCGCACGACTATCACTATTTATCAAATATATATGCCTCATCATAATAAGTATTTTAATCCTTCAACCCACAACAAAGCTTCTTTCTTCTCTCCGCCAGTTCTCTGTGACGTTATCTTTCCCAGAACAACGAGATACCAATCATCTATTTGTTTACCCACTAAATAGTCTAACAATAAAGAAATTCCAGGATGGCAGACTTTATTCGGAACATTCTCACAAACACCTCTTAAATCATCCAAATACATCTTATCGAATGGTTTCTGCAAATATCTCTCAGATGACAATAAGCGTATTAACACATACCACGCCAACCCTTCTATCCCCGTATCAAATGAATAGTCTTTTACACGTCGTAAGTCACGTTCCATTATTTTATTATCAAGTTCTGTTAAGATATCATTAGAACCACATTCAACAAATCCTTTCTGCATAAAATACTCTAATCCCCATCCAATTCCTAATAAGCCATTTCGAATCCCCCATGGAGTATCTATTCTAATATCATCATACACATCCCCAATCAGTTCATTTGCATAGTCACTATAAAGCGAATCTCCACAAAATGAGCATAATGAAAAAAGAAAAGTGAAATGCCTATTTTGCCACGCAATAGCCCTAAATCCTTACAACAGGCACTATATAGTATCTGATAATTAGCTATTTGTCTCAATAATTGTCCATTCATCTCAACTATATTTTTACCAGGATTTAACATATGCACGTAATTCATTCTGACCCATGCTACAAACTTTTATAAATTCCATTCGATTAATAAAAGCTAACTTTTCTATAGAATATCTGGAGTTCTCTCCCCTAGGATGCCATAAGTGGTATAATGGTCCTCCATTTGTCCAATGTACAGATTCTCCCAATATTTCCATCCTTCGAATACGCTCAGCATCTTCAGGTCCCCAACTGATAAAACGTTCATTATCTCCCCCATATCTCAAATACTTTTCACGATCTACAACAAAAACTCCCCCACAGGAAGGACGCCACATCAAACGAGCATACATATCATCATGCGAAACTAAATGATCATACCTTTGTCCAGAAAGTATATATGCTTCACTTTGTTTTTTTGAAAGCATTTTTACCACTCCATTATATGGTATACTCATCACATATTTTCGTTCTATAATTGCTTGTATTGAGGCCTCCAACTGCGACAAAGAAAATATAATATCAGCATCCCAAATAGCAACTATAGGAGTAGAAATTTCTCTTAATAATAAGTTAACATACCTCGTTTTGTGATAAACTAAATTTTCATCACGTTCATAAGTATAAGTAATTTTACTACAGATGTCATCAGGAACTGACACTCTTCACTTCCTGCATCCCAAACATGTACCCTCATCCCAGACGAGGATATATAGTGTAATAAGGCTAAAAGATTTCTCTTCCTCTCCCAACTGTCTATCCTCACAGGAATTCCAATAGTAATTTGCTCCAAATAACTCATAGATTGTACCTATTCATACATTTTCAATTAAAACTGATACTTTTGTCCGATAAAACCTGTAGGGTATAAGTCAAACAAAAAATCAAGTAAATCATCAATAGATTCGTTTGTATATTCAATCTTTCCTCCAACCAATCAATCAAATAAATAAGATACTCTTTCAGGAAAGCACTTGAAACCGTATCACCTTTCAAAAATGTTGGAATAATCCTAATTAGAATATATCGTCCTAAACCTACAATTCCGTTATTTAATGAAAGTCCCGACATACCATAGGCATGTATACAGCGTGCAGCACATTGATCTATATCCTTTAAGACTTCATCAGCATCACCTTCCATATAACTATTTTGAATCAGATATTCAATCCCCCAACCAATCCCCCATAAACCACTACCAAAAGAAATAGGTATAGACGAATCAAGATGTTCATAAATCTCATCAAGGAGTTCACAACCAACATCTTCACATGTCAACTCACCGGAAAGGCGTGCATAGCGAAAAAGAGCAATGACAATCCCCATTTTCCGTTGGGGAGTCCTAAGCAGGACGTTCTACGTCCTGCCTGAACTAACTCCCTAACCAAAGAGTTGTGCATAATGAACTACTCTATTATTCCAACCGGAAATCTCCATAAACATCAGTTCCACGCGGAGTAGTAAACTTTAAGGAATACTCACCCACGCCCCAAAGCGTCAGATCAAAAGTCTCTGTATCTCCAGAAGATACCGACAATGACTTCTGTATCACTATCACTCCATCTTTATAGAGTGTAATGGTCATATCCATTATAGGAGCTTCAAAACTAAGAACCAAGTATTCAGAGCCTGAAATTTCAGCTCTAATGGGAATATCTTCAACGATCGATTTCTGGAGCTTATCATTAAACAAACCTTTTAAATCAACTGGACTCGTGCTTCCGTTTGTCTTTGCCATCATTTGAAGCGGCAAGACTACAAGTAATAATGTAAATAGCATACTTTTCATAATCACTAGAAATTGGTTAATATCGCAAACATAAGTTTTTGTTTTCATAAAAACAAACAGTTCAGGACTTATTTTGGAGGTTACCAGACCACGACAAGACATATAAATCGCCTATATAATATGCCATAAAGCAGAAATACATCTTTCCACGAAGACGTATAATTAACATAAAAAAAGGTATTAATATTTTAAGTCAGAACTTCGTCCGCAAAAAATCTCCCAAAGAATTTATATTCTTTTTTAAATCCATTTTTGCGTCCAATTTCTCTCTTATTCGGAAAATTGCTTTATTTAGGGTATTCTTGCTTTTCCCTAATTTTTGTTCCATTTGTTGGGTGGAAAGATGTTCATAAGAGAGTACACAAAGAAGCGATTCATAAGGGGTAAGCTTCAAATGGGGATCACGCAGGAAAGCAACTAATGGAGCATTGTAAAGTTTATAGATAGTAACCACAGCTTTATAACAATCCTCCGAAATCACTCCCTCAGCATCAAAGTAACGGTAAACGTCCAATTCTGCCAATAGTTCTGAACGAGCGTCATCAACCTTCCGCAACTGTTCTTGTAAAACAAGTAAGTCTTGTTCCATTTTGTTATTAGTTTGACTCACATCATCAGCTCTTTGTTTAATTAGAGCGAATTGCTGTTCAATGCTCTTTTTTTCATCAGTCAAATCAATCAGACTTTTATTATAATCCTCTTTCATTGTAGATGCCTCTTTACGGATTCGTTCAATCTGATCATTCATCTCTTTTATAATCTGCTTCCCTTCATCCAACTCTGCTCTCTGAGTAATAAGTTCGCGCTCCTTCGTCCTTTTATAACGTTTGTATACATGAAAAACGTAAGCCAAAGATATCGCAAAGTAAAGCAGAGAATAAAGCAATATAATAACAATCGGCTAATTTTATTTTTCTTAATTAATATCTCCTGATCGTATTTAGCCTGAACCTCTACGATGCGCTTTGCTTGTGAAAGTTGATAAACAGAATCCGCAGACTGGATATAAAGCGGCACATAGTGTTCTATATCTTGAAGATTCTGTTTACTGACAGCTTCGTTCAGCAGGAGGCATATACTGCCTTTCGGGTATAAATATTCTCTGAATTCAGGGCTTTATGCCATAAAGAATCAACTAAATCTCCACGATTTTGTTTTGTATAGATTAGCCAATACAGCATATGAAGGAGTTTGTCCTCCGGTACTTGTGCATTTCAAAAGTGTTCACTACTTGTTCGCTCTAAAATTGATTGGTGAGCATATAAAGACACCCACATTATGATAAATATTAGCTTGCCAGGCAGCATCAATATCCGGCACATAAGACAAAACCTCACTAAAAAGAGAGTCTGCCCGATGCGTCTCTCCTAAATAGACAGATATCTTAGCCATATCCTGTAATCCGGAAGCCGTCAAAGTTGGATTTTGTATGGTTCGATAGCAAGGCAAAGCCTTTTCATAATAAAATAATGCCTTCTTATAATGCTCTTCATCCCTATTCAAATGTCCCAGATAGCTGTAAATCAATCCTACTAAATAATAATCAGTCAAATCCGAATCATAGATTCCGCTTTTTTATATAGGTGTAGCACCCTCTAAGTTCCCTTGTTGCTGAAACACCCTACCCTTATAAAACAAAGCTTTAACTTTACACTCGCATCACCTTTATTTGAATAATAGCCAGCAGCTATTTGTATCATGAGATCAAATAACGGTGGAAATCATTCTTATCATTGCCTGGGTCAACAGTAGGCAATAATCAGCTTAGTTTTCTCCGTCAACTTTCCGGATCCGGTATTTGATGAAGATACACTAAAAAACACTATCGGGACATTCCTCCATACATTTCTGCCTGACGTAACAAACGGG
>VOFL01000119.1_pt1 | contig 18659 bp, 26 predicted proteins | sample 5384111 | NCBI WGS metagenome assembly VOFL01 (sample SAMN12384731, study PRJNA508395) | synthetic metagenome | isolation source: mock microbial community "Gut Microbiome Whole cell Mix" consisting of 8.3%...
GCAGTAGTAAGGCGTTAAGCATACGGACAGTTCTGATTGTAACTGGTGGTCTATCAAATGATGACGTGGTGACGGTATGAGTTGTATTGCTGAGTCAAAATGTCATTAGTTGAGAATTGAATGTCGTAATTAAGCCAGACGAATTGATAACGATTTTAAGTAAATGTAAACCTTGAAAATCGTTTTTTGTCACACTTTTTAATTTTCCTTTCATATTGGGGGCTAAAGCCGGTAATAATTAAAAATATATCCACGTTTCCACAATCTTTACAAAAGCAATATAAAGCATTTACACAAGCTATCTATTACTGAATATGAACAATGGGTAGGAGGTATATAGTTATGAGAAAAGTCGGGTCATCAATTAATCGTGTTAATCGCGATCATTGGACTAGTTGGATTAGGGTACACACATCGTGATCGAACTAGTGCCAGTGAATCAATTACCGCGGTTGGATCAACGGCCTTACAGCCACTGGTTGAAGCAGCCGGTGAACAATACAGCAGCAACCATACCGGTGAGTTTATCAATGTGCAGGGAGGAGGCTCTGGAACGGGATTCAGTCAAATTCATGCGGTGGTCGTGGGAAATGGTAATTCTGATATTTTGCCGAAGAACAGTCTGGCATTACAGCGAGCAAGTTAATTGATCACCGGGTAGCCGTCGTCGGTATTGCCCCATCGTTAATAAAAGGCGGGCATTACCAATTTGACGCAGCAGCAACTCATTCAGATTTTTACTGGCAAGGTCACGAATTGGCGTGAAGTTGGTGGACGTAATTTACCGATTACGTTAATTAACCGTGCTCAAGGCTCCGGAACCCGGAAGACATTTGAGCGATACGCCTTAAAGGGTAATCAGAGTGTTGATTCCCAAGAACAAGATTCGTCAGGATTAGCTCGGTCAATTGTTGCTAGTACACCTGGCGCAATTAGTTATGTGGCTTTTTCTTACTTAGACAACTCAGTCCAGACCGTCAATGTTGATGGTATTCGGCCAACCGAAAAAAATGTGCGGAATAATCGCTGGTACATCTGGTCCTACGAACATTTATATACGGGGAAGCACCCCAATCAGTTAACCAAAAAATTTATTGATTACATTTTATCAACCGCTGTTCAGCAGAAGTTAGTCAAGCAGTTAGGTTATATTTCGGTCCATGACATGCAAGTACAGCGGAATGCGGCCGGTAAAGTTTCAGTTATGAAATGAGGGAGAGCGCATGGATAAAATTCGAAAGCTTATTAAAAAATCAGTTGCTAGTAAAATTGAACGGCGTGGTAAGGCCATTAGTCTAGTTTGTCTAGCGCTAATTGTCGGGATTGTCTTTTTGATTTTCTACTTTGTTGCATCACGGGGGTTAGCAACCTTTTTTCAAAATCACATTAATCTATGGCAATTTCTGAGTGGGACGCAGTGGAACCCCGGAACAGTCGGAACGAATGGGCAACCAGCTGTGGGGGCACTACCGATGATTGTTGGGTCGTTTTTGATTACGATTCTTTCGGCCTTAATTGCCACACCGTTTGCTATCGGGACGGCGGTCTTTATGACCGAAATTTCACCACGGCGGGGGGCGAAGATTCTCCGGCCAGTTACGGAACTATTAGTTGGTATTCCATCCGTAGTGTATGGATTTATCGGGCTACAAGTTGTCGTACCGTTTGTTCGTAATACGTTTGGGGGGAGTGGCTACGGGATTCTTTCTGGGACCTTTGTGCTATTTGTCATGATCTTACCGACCGTGACGTCAATGACGGCGGATGCGCTGAATTCGGTACCCCGTTATTACCGAGAAGCCTCGCTAGCTCTAGGGGCGACGCGCTGGCAAACAATTTATAAAGTCGTCCTGCGGGCAGCCATTCCTGGCATGCTGACTGCCGTCGTATTTGGGATGGCCCGCGCCTTTGGGGAAGCTCTGGCGGTCCAAATGGTGATTGGGAACGCGACGTTGTTGCCGCATAACCTAGTTTCACCAGCCGCAACTTTGACAAGTATCTTGACGATGGGAATCGGGAACACTGTCATGGGTTCATTACAAAATAATGCATTGTGGTCATTAGCCATGATCCTGTTATTGATGTCCTTAGTCTTTAACTTAGTCATTCGCTACATTGGTCGAAAGGGAAATTAAACCATGAACGCTAAACGCATCGATAAAATTGCCACTGGCGTGCTATACGGCGTCGCAGCCTTTGTGGTCATCATCTTAGTTGCCCTATTGGGATACATTCTGATCCAAGGGTGCCCAAAATTTCGTGGCATTTTTTAACGTCGCCGGCCCTGGCTTTTGAAGCGGGTGGTGGGATTGGCATTCAGTTGTTTAACTCCTTCTACTTACTATTTTTAGCGTTATTGATTTCATTACCGATTTCACTGGGTGCGGGGATCTATCTAAATGAATATGCGCCGCAAAATACGGTGACTGGCCTGATTCGGACGACCATTGAAATTCTGAGTTCATTGCCATCCGTAGTCGTGGGGCTGTTCGGATACTTGTTCTTTGTAGTGCAGTTCAAGTTAGGCTTCTCGATTCTTTCCGGGGCGTTTGCGCTGACCGTGTTTAACTTACCGATTTTAACCCGGAGTATTGAGGAAGCACTCGCCAATATCTCAGATAATCAACGGGAGGCCGGCTACGCGTTAGGGCTATCACGTTGGGAGACGGTGACGAAGATCGTGGTTCCCGCTGCCTTACCAAGCATTTTAACGGGGGTCGTCTTGAGTGCCGGGCGGATCTTTGGTGAAGCCGCAGCTTTAATCTACACTGCGGGTCAAAGTGCACCAGCCTTGGACTTTGGTAACTGGAATCCATTTGATATCAGTAGTCCACTCAGTCCACTACGTCCAGCCGAAACGTTGGCCGTTCATATTTGGAAGATCAACTCAGAAGGAATTATGCCGGACGCGAAAGCCGTTTCGGCGGGGCTTCAGCCGTATTAATTATTGCGGTATTGCTCTTTAACTTCTTAGCTCGTTGGCTTGGCAAACGCTTGTACAAACACTTAACCGCTGAATAAAGGAGGCCGTTTTGATGGCAGATAACACAATGACGACGACACAACGTAACATCATGGCGTTTGATCCTAAAGATCATGAAATCGCGCTTTCAACTGAGGATTTACACGTCTTTTATGGTAAATCCGAGGCTATTTCAGAGGGCGATTTACAGTTTGAACGTTATAAGATTAGTGCGTTGATTGGCCCATCCGGTTCCGGAAAGTCAACCTACTTGCGTTCGCTAAACCGAATGAATGACCGTATTGCAACGGTTAAGGGCAAAATTATGTACCGCGGCTTAGATATTAACAGTAATGATATTGATGTCTATGAGATGCGCCGGCACATTGGCATGGTGTTTCAACGGCCTAATCCGTTTGCCAAATCAATCTATGAGAATATTGCTTTTGCACTCCGCCAGCGCGGAATGAACAAGAAACAAGACTTGGATGAAATTGTTGAACGGTCTTTAAGGCAAGCAGCGATGTGGGATCAAGTTAAAGATGACTTAAATAAAGTGCGTTAGCTCTGTCTGGCGGGCAGCAACAACGACTCTGTATTGCTCGGGCAATTGCAATCAAGCCAGACATTTTACTGCTCGATGAACCAGCGAGTGCTTTGGATCCAGTATCGACAAGTCAAATTGAAGATACTTTGTTAGAACTAAAGCAGAATTATACCATTATTATTGTGACGCATAATATGCAACAAGCATCGCGAATTAGCGACTATACCGCGTTCTTTAACCTCGGCAAAGTCCTAGAATACTCAGAGACCGGTGAGATTTTTACCAATCCTCAGGTTGATCTGACGAATGACTATATTTCCGGAAACTTTGGATAGGAGGACCGTTCATGAGTACAATTTTAACGACCGAGAACTTATCATTATTTTATGGTAAAAAAGAGGCCCTCAAAGGAATTAACATTGATTTTGATGATAAAGGAATCACGGCTTTGATTGGGCCCTCTGGCTGTGGTAAATCCACCTTTTTACGTTGCTTGAACCGGATGAACGATCTGATTCCTAATGTAACGATCACGGGTGAGGTGAACTTCAATGGTCACAATATTTATGCGCCCACGACCGATACGGTTCAATTGCGTAAAGAGATCGGCATGGTGTTTCAACAGCCGAATCCTTTCCATTCTCAATTTATGAGAATGTCATTTACGGGTTACGGTTGGCAGGAGTCCATGATAAAGAACGCTTAGACGCGGCGGTAGAAAAAAGTCTGAAGCAGGCTGCAATTTGGGATGAAGTTAAGGACCGGTTGCATGCCAATGCGCTATCATTGTCTGGTGGGCAACAACAACGGGTTTGTATCGCACGCGTCCTAGCCGTCGAACCTGATATTATCCTTTTAGACGAGGCCACTAGTGCACTTGATCCGATATCGAGTCGGATGATTGAAGAAACCCTATTGAATTTGCGCCAGGATTACACTATCATAACTGTTACGCATAACATGCAACAGGCGTCACGAATTTCTGACCGAACGGCGTTTTTCCTGAATGGTGAATTAATTGAGGTCAACGACACGAAACAGATTTTCATGAATCCAGTTAAACAGGAAACCAATGACTATATTTCAGGACGATTTGGTTAGGAGGAAAAAACATGCGACGACTTTTGATGATGAACTAAACGATATTGATGCAAACTTCACTGAAATGGGAATGATGGTTAGCGAGACGATTGAAAAGGCAGTCAAGGCGTTTATCGACCATGACCGCGACCTCGCACAAGAAATCATTGATAATGATGCTAAAATCAACCAACGGGAAGTTGAACTAGAACAGAAATCATTTGAGATGATTGCGTTATACCAACCCGTCACTTCTGATTTGCGAGAAATTGTCACCATTTTGAAAGCCGTCTCTGAATTGGAACGGATGGCCGATTATGCACGTAATATTGCTCACGCTACGATTCGGGTCAAAGGAAATGTGCGCGTCCCTGAAATTGAGGCAGCGTTATCAGAAATGGGGAATCGCGTGCGAAAGATGGTCGAAGAGATGTTGGCAGCTTACGTCAAAAGTGATGATCAGGAAGCACGCCGGGTCGCAGCTAAAGACGCAAAAGTCGGGGAGATGTATGATCGTATTAATGAGAAGGGGATCTCCAAGATGGAGCGCCATCCTGAGACGGTCATCGGTTCCACGGATTACCTGAATGTTGCAACTTACTTAATGCGCATCAGGGCGTTAGTAACTAATATTGGTGAGTGGATCGTGTATTTGAATACTGGTGAGATTATCGAATTGAATCCAGAAAGTTCTAATTTAGTGTAACTAATCATAAATAATTGCTTAAAGCCGGTCGTCTAGTTTGCAACCGGCTTTTACAATTAGTAAGATGTGGTTAGATAAACTGATAAGGAGCGTCTAACGATGAAATCAAATACAAAACAAAGTTAACTAAATCTAATAATCGCGTTTTCGCCGGCGTCCTCAGGGGCATTGCTGAATATTTGAACTGGAATGCAATGATTCTACGAGTACTCTACGTTATTTTAACCTTGGTTACCCATGGCTTTGGTGTTTTGGTATACTTAGTATTAATGACAATTATCCCAAGTAAACCAGACAATACGGGTTTCTTCGAACAGATGCGGCAAAGTACCGGTACTCAAGCTAAACCGCAAGCGCATGGGCGCAAAGAGATTCATAACGTTCATGAAGAGGATGATCCGCGTCACTAAGATTAATGGAGTGATTATACAGTGGGCTTTTGGAAACGAATTTTAATCAATACAATCTTATTTATTGCGATTGCTGGCTTTTTCAGAGCAGTTTTCACGTTGCAAGTGTGTGGATGGCTTTAATTGCCAGTTTTGTGCTTGCAATTTTAAACGCCGCTATTAAGCCGTTTTTGCTGTTATTATCGTTACCGATTACGTTATTGACACTCGGGCTATTCAGTATTGTCATCAATGGTTTTATGCTTCAGATGACATCCTACGTTGTGGGGAAGGCCAATTTCGGCTTTTCGAGTTTTGGCATGGCGATGGTTGTTTCGATTCTCATGTCAATTGCTAACGTGATTGTTTCCAACTTTTTAAAGACGGCGTTGATGGTGAATAAAGCGCTTTAAAGTGCTAAGATTAGAAGATAGAAATAATCCGTTTTCAGTCATAAAAGTGTGGCCGCTTGAAAGGGTAGCGTAATGGCGCGACTGGACAACGCGGGCCACTTTTTTTAGTGGAACAATTAGGAGGGATTCTTTTGGCAGGAAGTGTAACCGTTGCCGATTTGGTGAAAAATACGCGCCTGGATGTGTATCATGGCGCTGACTTATTAGAAAAGAAAGATATTACAACGAGCGACATTTCACGTCCGGGGCTGGCGTTGACCGGTTACTTCAACTACTATCCTCGTGAACGGGTGCAATTGCTAGGTAAAACTGAAACCGCTTATTCGAAAAATATGAGTCATGATGAACGACTGATGATTTTTCGTAAGATGTGTCAGTTAACCACACCCGCGTTCGTCATTTCAACGGGGTTACCGTTCCAGAAGAACTCGTGCAAGCCGGTGAGGAAAATGGCGTGCCGATTTTAGGAACGAAAATGACATCATCACGGATTCTAAGTAATATGACGAATTACTTGGAAGGTAAATTAGCTGAACGACAATCTGTCCACGGGGTATTAGTTGACATCTATGGATTAGGTGTGCTGATTACTGGTGATTCCGGTGTTGGGAAGAGTGAAACGGCCCTGGAATTAGTCAAACAGGGGCATCGTTTGATTGCTGATGACCGGGTCGATGTCTATCAACAGGATGAACAAACGCTTGTCGGTGAAGCACCCGCAATCTTGAATCACTTATTGGAGATTCGAGGTATCGGAATTATTGATGTTATGAATCTTTTTGGCGCTGGGGCTGTTCGTCAAGATACCGACATTGACCTTATCGTGCACCTTGAGAATTGGACGCCTGATAAGCAATTTGATAGACTAGGAAATGGAGAACAGAACCGGAAATTCTTTGATGTTGAAGTTCCTGAAATCTCGATTCCAGTTAAGACTGGACGTAACCTAGCAATCATTATCGAAGCAGCGGCCATGAACTTTCGGGCCGAGCATGGGCTACGATGCGACCAAGGTCTTTGACGATAACTTGAACAAGTTGATCAAAACGAATTCCGTGCATGATTCTCACAAGTAATAAGGAGATGGCAGTAGCGTGAATACCGTTTTAGGGGCACTTAACCCAATTGCACTGCGGTTAGGACCAATTCAGGTCCATTGGTACGGCGTCATTATTGCTAGTGCCGTCGTCATTGCGGTTGCACTAGCAGTACGTGAAGGTCAGCGACGGGGTGTTCGGCCCGATGACATTTACGATATGATTTTATGGGCACTTCCGTTTACTTTAATTGCGGCGCGGACTTACTATGTGATTTTCCAGTGGTCATATTATCGTCAGAATCCCGGTGAAATCATCCGTATCTGGGATGGTGGAATTGCCATCTATGGTGGCTTGATTGGCGCCGGAATTGTGGTCATTTTATTCTGTCGGTCACGCTTTATCCCAACTTGGCTAATGCTTGATATTGCCGCACCAACGGTGATTATGGGCCAAGGTATTGGTCGCTGGGGTAACTTTATGAACCAGGAGGCTTTTGGTCGAGTGACTAGTCTGAGTTTCTTACAAGGCTTGCACTTACCTGATTGGCTGATTAACCAGATGTATATCCGTGGCGCGTATCGGCAACCAACATTCTTGTATGAGTCGGTATGGGATCTATTAGGATTTGCCTTACTGATGCTCACGCGTCATCGCACACATTGGTATAAGCAGGGACCTTTGTGAAGCTGTCGTATAGAAATTTTCAACAGAGATATGAACCTTTTGTTGCCGTACGTTGGGCGGAACCGGTCATTCGCTTATTTCTTCATGACGGGTAAAGGAGGATTCCGTGGAAAAAAGTTGAATAAGATAGAATGAATAGTGGCAGATAAATGTGTTTCGCAGCTTGATAAAAGATAGATGGTAGATGGATATATTGATTCTTTTTTATAATACGATGTTAGGATTTCCTCGAGTTCCGAAAGGAAGAATTTACCTGGGGGCTGTGTGATAACGACTGTCGAAACCTCATGCAAAGGCGGATGCCGTGGTTTTCCATTGCCCGATTTGCCTTCGGTGATGGAGGATGAAATCGATAAGCGGGAAGGACAGCTTTGGGTGGGATGGAGTCTGGAATGTGAAGAGAATTATAGTTGGACGAAGGATCCCGAGTTCAGAGAGAGTTTTGACTTATGGATGGGGTATCATCAGGAGGATGATATTGTGTATCCTTATTATGGACCGGATTATGGGAAGATGCTGGTTACGGCACGGAGGGAAAAGCCTTATAAGAAGAAGGCATGTATGTTTATTTCGAGTGATATGAACCGGAGTCACCGACAAGAGTATCTTAAGGAATTGATGCAGTATACCGACATCGATTCGTATGGGAAACTATACCGTAATTGTGAATTACCTGTTGAGGATCGGGGACGGGATACACTTCTTAGTGTGATCGGGGATTATCAGTTTGTGATAAGTTTTGAGAATGCGATAGGGAAGGATTATGTGACAGAAAAGTTTTTCAATCCTTTGTTGGCCGGTACTGTTCCGGTCTATCTGGGAGCTCCCAATATTCGGGAATTTGCTCGGGAGAAAATTGTTTTCTGGATATTTGTACTTTCGATTCTCCCGGAGTAGCCGCTTTTATGAATCAATGCTATGATGACGAGGCATTGTATGAACGTTTTTATGCATGGAGGAAACGCTTTATTATTGTCGTTTACAAATAAGTTAGAGCAAGTCCGGAGCAATCCGTTAATCAGGCTTTGCCAAAAAATACACGAACTAAAATTGGGAGGGATATGAAAGAGGTAAAAAGACCGGTAGTTTCGGTGGTGGTTCCGGTCTATAATACGGAACCTTTTCTGGCGGAATGTCTGCACTCTTTAGAAGCAGACTTTAACGGATATTGAGATCATTTTGGTGAACGACGGATCGACGGATAATTCCGGGAGGTTGCTGCGGGAGTATGCGGGTAAGGATGCTCGTTTCGTTTATGTGGAACAGGAGAATCAAGGGCTCTCTGCTGCACGAAATACCGGAATGGAACATGCTTCCGGGCATTATCTGGCATTTCTGGACAGTGATGACTGGCTGGCAGAGAATGCTTTGCAGGTGTTATGTGCTATTGCAGCGAAGACCCGTACTGATATTGTTTCGGGAAACACACTGGCGGTGCATGCCGATGGACAGGTGCAAAGTTGGGAAAGAAGGGGCAGAGAGTTGTTTGCGACAGGCACCGTAGTGTCCGGTAGTACATATTTTTCAAGAGTGATGGATTGCAGGTGTTATGTCCCCATGGTATACAATTATTTATATAGGAGGGATTTTATTGAACAGAATGGATTTCGCTTTGAACCGGGGTTGGTTCATGAAGATGAATTATGGACTCCTCAGGTGCTGACAACCGCTCAAAAATAACGGTTGCCGATATTGATTTTATTATTACCGGCAGCAGGAAGGATCGATTATGACGGCGACGGCAGCGGGCAGGCGGATTGCTTCCATTCAATTGATTATTGAGAAGTTACTGGAATATAGCCGTAAGCACTTGTTTGAGAAAAAATATAGAGAGGCAAAGGAAGCACTCTATGTAAGGCTGTTGCAGATATATTCTACTGCCTGTACATTGCATCCGGACGGAACTTATACAACTTTGTACGATAGGGCGGGAGAGATGCTTCGTGTTTGTGAGGAACTCAGGCGGCAAGAGTCTCTTGGTAGATGGTATAGTGAGGAAATCCTCAACAGGATGAAACTGTATTATGACCGGCTCCAAACGATGGAAGGATGAGGGGGGATGGCAGGGAGCTGAACAACTTCATTTTATGTATATTAGACCTTGAAAATCATAGTATGTCATGAAAGATATTGCAATGCTAAACAAACCACCATTAGACTTCTTCGGATGCAACTTTTGTCTTGTAGAGAAGCATCGTATGGCTTTTGTCCTTATTTCGAAATGTGGACTTACTTTTTTGGAAAACATAGCTATTTATGCGTCAGCAGGTATGATTCCTGATACCGAAGATCAGACTCATTTTTATATCGCCCGGGTAAAACCAGAACGTTTTTTGGTACCGGTTTCTGAGATGTCTGGTTATGAAAGGGAGCATAAATCGTATTTGAAGGTAGCGGTTTGGAGGATCCGGTAGAAAGGCTGGTTTCTGCTTATAAATATTTTATACTTGAACGTACCTTCAATCAATACATGTACATGTGTAATCTGTATCAGGATTGTTCTTTTGAACGCTTTCTTTCGTTCGTTGAGTTTGAATTGGGGAAGGCAAATCCGTTGTGGCAGGATGAACATATACGCAGGCAATCTGATTTTTATACTTCTGCTGATGTGGACTGTATTGTACCTCTCAGCAAGTTGAACCGTTTTTAGCCGAAAGGGAGTGGATATGCCGGAAGAAAAGGCAAATGCCACATCTGTCCGGTTTGAACTGAAGGATGAAAACAGATAGCAAAGATAAAAGAACTATATCGTCTTGATTATGAAATACCTGTTGGTTGTTAAAAAAGAATAAGATGGATGCATATATAGAACAAATAGCAAAATCGCTTTACTTCTCTTGCAAACAATTTGATATAGGGCTATTTTATGGAAAGATGGGACGTTGCCTTTTCTTTTTGATTATTCACGTGTCACTGAATTGAGGGCGTTTGAGGAACTGGCCGGAGAATTGCTGGATGAAGTGATGGAGGTGTCTGCTTAGGGATGCCGGTCGGTCGGTCTTTCGGATGGTGTGGTATAGGTTGGGGGGTGGAATATCTGGTCCGGAAGGGATTTGTGGAAGATGATGATAATGAAGAGCGCAATAAGATTGATGAGAAAGTGATGGAGTATGATGTCAGGCGCTTGGGCGATTACTCTTTAGCTACAGGATTGGAAGGAATTTCATGGTATGTATTGCTTAGACTCTCTTCGGGAGATAAAGGTGTAAGGATAGGGGCAAAAAACTATCTGTCTGATTTGAAAAGTGCTTGTGAGAAAGCTTTAAAAAAAGGGCGGTATGAGGGGATACTTCTGTTACTGGATTTTCTGAATGGGAAAAGGGTAAATTATGCTTTCGGGAGTTTTTCACAAATTCCGGAGAAGCGCATTATATTCCGGATATGTGATGTATTTTTGTTACGTAGACTAATATTATGAATCAATGAAATTAAATTCTTTTCCTCATTACCTCCAGTTGGATGCTATGGATTGCGGTCCTTCCTGTCTTCGCATGATTGCGAAGTATTATGGTAAGAGCTACTCCCTGCAAACTCTCCGTGCACGCTCTTTTATTACCCGCGAAGGAGTTTCCATGCTGGGCATCAGCGATGCGGCGGAATCGATCGGTTTCCGTACTTCGGGGGTGCGCATCTCTTTGGAGCAACTGAAGAAGGATGTACCGTTGCCTTGCATTCTGCATTGGAACCAGAATCACTTCGTGGTCTGTTATGATATAAAGAAGAAACGTAGCGGCTACCGTTTCTATATCGCCGACCCCGCCCGTCAGTTGATTTCGTACAGTGAGGAGGAGTTTAAGAAATGCTGGTTGTCTACTAAGGTGAATGGAGAGGAGAAAGGGGCTGCACTTGCGCTTGAACCGGGTCCGGAATTCCAAGGGCAGGGCGACGAAGAAGAATCCGGCAGTCGCAGTCTTCGTTTCTTTCTTAAATATTTGTCTCCTTATCGTAAACAACTGATTCAACTGATTCTGGGAATGCTGACAGCGAGCTTGTTGCAGCTTATTTTCCCTTTTCTGACACAGTCATTGGTGGATGTGGGTATTCGCGACGGTAACCTGAACTTTATCACTCTGATCCTGATTTCACAACTGGTGATTTCCGTTTCACAACTTTCGGTCGAGTTTATCCGTAGCTGGATTATGCTTCACATGAATACGCGTATCAATATTTCGTTGATCTCTGACTTCCTGGCGAAGTTGATGAAGCTTCCGCTCCATTATTTCGATACGAAGATGATCGGTGACATTATGCAACGTATAGGCGATCACGGACGTATCGAGAGTTTTCTGACGGGATCGTCCATCAGTACGCTTTTCTCTTTTGTGAACTTCTTTATCTTTGCTTTTGTGCTGGCTTATTACAATCTGGGTATTCTTGCTATCTTTCTGGTGGGCAATTCACTCTATATCTGCTGGATTCTTGTGTTTATGAAGTACCGGCGCGAATTGGATATCCGCCGTTTTGCCCAGGCGGCGGGCGAACAGAGTAGTTTGATACAGTTGGTGACTGCCATGCAGGAGATCAAACTGAACAACTGTGAAAACAAAACGCTGGCAGTGGGAACGTATTCAGGTGAAACTTTTCAAGATCAGCGTAAAAGGTCTGGCACTGGGACAGGTACAACAGGTGGGTTCTGTCTTTTTAATCAGACTACGAATATTGTCATCTCTTTTATTGCTGCTAAATCGGTTGTGGAGGAAATATGACGTTGGGTATGATGATGTCACTGACGTATATTATCGGTCAGTTAAGCGGTCCGATCGGTTCTTTTATCGGTTTTGCACAGCAGTTGCAGGATGCGAAGATCAGTCTGGAGCGCCTGAACGAGATTCATGGACAGAAGGATGAAGAGCAGGATATTGCCTCTAAGCTGACGGTTCTTCCGGAACGGCGTGATATACGTATCGAGAATCTCTCGTTCAGTTATGACGGTGCGGATCGTGACTATGTGCTGAATGATGTGAACCTGAACATACCCGAACACAAGGTGACGGCGATTGTGGGTGCGAGCGGTAGCGGCAAGACTACGCTGATCAAGCTGATGCTTGGCTTTTATACTCCGAATAAGGGGGATATCAAGATAGGTGAGACCCCTCTGGATGTGGTAAATCCGCACCTTTGGCGTGCGAAGAGCGGTTCGGTGATGCAGGATGGCTTTATTTTTTCTGATACGATTGCAAATAATATTGCCGTGGGGGAGGAACAGGTGGATGTGGAGCGCCTTCGCCATGCGGTGACAGTGGCCAACATTCGTGACTTCATCGATTCTCTTCCTTTGGGGTATAATACGAAGATCGGCATGGAGGAAACGGCATCAGCCAGGGACAGCGTCAACGCCTGCTGATAGCCCGCGCTGTTTATAAAAATCCTGAGTTCCTGTTTTTCGATGAGGCGACGAATGCATGGATGCCAACAATGAACGCGAGATTATGGAGCATCTGCACACGTTCTATCGTGGTAAGACGGTTGTGGTAGTGGCACACCGTTTGAGTACGGTTCGTGATGCGGATAAGATCGTGGTGCTGGATAGGGGTGCTGTAGCCGAAGAGGGAACCCACAGGGAACTGACGGAAAAGAAAGGATTGTATTATCAGTTGGTGAAGAATCAGTTGGAATTAGGAAGTTAGATATGGAAAAGGAGCACACACATAAAGAGATCGAGCTTCGTAGCGAAGAGGTGCAGGAAGTGATGAATCGTGTTCCGGCATGGATTCTTCGCAGTGGCATTACGGTGCTGTTTGTCATAGTGGTGGCATTGGTTGCCGGAAGCTATTGGTTTAAATATCCGGATGTGATTGCTGCGGAGGTGACGGTAAGCACACAAGATCCTCCGGCTTACGTAGTGGCCCGAGCAGCCGGAAGACTGGAGAATCTGTATGTACAAAACGGTCAGGAGGTGGAACCCGACACGAATCTGGGGACAATAGAGAATACAGCTTGTGCGTCGGATGTATTCTCCTTGCAAGAACGGATGCGGAAGTGGAAACAGGAAGGATATACGCCTGAGTCGGGTAAAGGGCTTTTCTACATTCGGAAACAGATCGCTGGCGGCTGGGAGAGATACAGTCGGCCTATGCGGCGTTTGTGAGTACTCTCTCGAAATGGTGCGTATGAATGAATTGGGGTATTATGCAAAGAAGTTACAGTCGCAGAGGAACTTTTGGAGACTCAGAAGAAATATTATGGTCAGGTTCGGAGCCAGTATTTTCTGATAGAGAAAGAGTATGCCCTGGCTCATGCTTCTACGCGAGATTCAATGCTCTATGATCGCCAGGCGATGATTATTACGGAGTTTGAACAGTCTGGGAGTCGCTACCTGCAAAGTCTTCAGTCAAGGGAGTCGGCCCGCATGCAGTTAACTCAGGTGGATATGCAGATAGAACAATCGGAAGAGACATTGCTCGATCTGGAGAAACAGGCGTTTGAGGAGAAGCAGACACAGGCCGTGAATCTGAGAAATGCTACGGATCAGTTGCAGAGTCAGCTCACCGCCTGGGAGCAGCGTTATCTGCTTCGAAGTCCGGTTGGGGAAAGGTTACTTTCTCCTGAATGTATGGAGTGTGAATCAGTACGTGGAATCGGGGGCTACAGTGTTTGTGGTTGCTCCCGAAGAAGAATCTTTGATTCGTGGGGACGGCGTTGCTGCCTTTGCAGGGGTCGGGTAAAGTGAAAGCCGGACAGCGGGTAAATCTGCGTTTGAACAACTATCCGACAGGAGTTCGGCTATGTAAAGGAAGGTGAAAAGTAATGCCCCTGCCGACGGCGGAAGGCATGTATGTGGTCGATATTGCCTTACCGGACGGACTGACAACCAATTATGGGAAGACCTTGCCGTTGACTCGTGAGATGAAGGGAAGTGCGGAAATTATCACGGATGATCTTCGCCTGCTGGAAAGATTGATTATGCCGTTACGAAAAATTTTCATGGAAACAAAAATAGGTCAAACTAGCTTTAGACCATATATAATAAGGTGTATCCCCGAACTTTGTGTAGAAATGCCTTGAAATTTCTATTTATCCAAAACCTTTTTAGTTTCTGTTGGTGTTATTTTTTTAAATAGTTTCAATAATAAATAGGAAGATTTGTAATAACCACTTTAACTATTAAGGCATATGAAAAAAGATTCTAATGCTGCTGGCCTTAGCCGGCGTTACATCTTGCTGTCAACTTCTGCGCAGCAGAATTGCCAATTACGGGATACGAAGTTATCCAGGTACAAGACAAATATCAAGTGATCACTAACCCTTTTTTTTTTTTTTTTTTTTACTCTATGCTGCTTACGGTTCACTACTCACGACGATGTTTTTTGGTACCTTTTTTCACCGGAAAGGACCCGTAAAGTGATAATGATTATCATCTACATATCACAACGTGCGTGGACGCCATCAAACCACGTCAAATAATCAATTATGACGCAGGTATCGTATTAATTGATCTGCATCAACTTAACGTAAAAACAACTTCAGACAATACAAATCAGCGACACTGAATACGGGGCAACCTCATGTCAACTAAGAACAGAACCCGCAGAACAACAACCCGCAACATCCGCTTTCCTAACCAAATGATTGAACAAATTAACATCGCTCTTGAGCAAAAAGGGTCCGGGAATTTCTCAGCCTGGGTCATTGAAGCCTGCCGTCGGAGGCTAACGTCAGAAAAGAGAGCATATACATCAATTAAAAGTGATGAAGAATGAACATCCCGCGTTCTTCCCTCCGAACAGGACGATATTGTAAATTCACTTAATTACGAGGGCATTGCAGTAATTGAGTTGCAGTTTTACCACTTTCCTGACAGTGACAGACTGCGTGTTGGCTCTGTCACAGGTTAAGTAGTTTGAATGATTAGCAGTTATGGTGATCAGTCAACCACCAGGGAATAATCCTTCATATTATTATCGTGCTTCACCAACGCTGCCTCAATTGCCCTGAATGCTTCCAGAGACACCTTATGTTCTATACATGCAATTACAACATCAGGGTAACTCATAGAAATGGTGCTATTAAGCATATTTTTACACGAATCAGATCCACGGAGGGATCATCAGCAGATTGTTCTTTATTCATTTTGTCGCTCCATGCGCTTGCTCTTCATCTAGCGGTTAAAATATTACTTCAAATCTTTCTGTATGAAGATTTGAGCACGTTGGCCTTACATACATCTGTCGGTTGTATTTCCTCCAGAATGCCAGCAGGACCGCACTTTGTTACGCAACCAATACTATTAAGTGAAAACATTCCTAATATTTGACATAAATCATCAACAAAACACAAGGAGGTCAGACCAGATTGAAACGATAAAAACGATAATGCAAACTACGCGCCCTCGTATCACATGGAAGGTTTTACCAATGGCTCAGGTTGCCATTTTTAAAGAAATATTCGATCAAGTGCGAAAAGATTTAGACTGTGAATTGTTTTATTCTGAACTAAAACGTCACAACGTCTCACATTATATTTACTATCTAGCCACAGATAATATTCACATCGTGTTAGAAAACGATAACACCGTGTTAATAAAAGGACTTAAAAAGGTTGTAAATGTTAAATTCTCAAGAAACACGCATCTTATAGAAACGTCCTATGATAGGTTGAAATCAAGAGAAATCACATTTCAGCAATACAGGGAAAATCTTGCTAAAGCAGGAGTTTTCCGATGGGTTACAAATATCCATGAACATAAAAGATATTACTATACCTTTGATAATTCATTACTATTTACTGAGAGCATTCAGAACACTACACAAATCTTTCCACGCTAAATCATAACGTCCGGTTTCTTCCGTGTCAGCACCGGGGCGTTGGCATAATGCAATACGTGTACGCGCTAAACCCTGTGTGCATCGTTTTAATTATTCCCGGACACTCCTGCAGAGAAGTTCCCTGTCAGGGCTGTGGACATAGTTAATCCGGGAATACAATGACGATTCATCGCACCTGACATACATTAATAAATATTAACAATATGAAATTTCAACTCATTGTTTAGGGTTTGTTTAATTTTCTACACATACGATTCTGCGAACTTCAAAAGCATCGGGAATAACACCATGAAAAAATGCTACTCGCTACTGCGCTGGCCCTGCTTATTACAGGATGTGCTCAACAGACGTTTACTGTTCAAAACAAACCGGCAGCAGTAGCACCAAAGGAAACCATCACCCATCATTTCTTCGTTTCTGGAATTGGGCAGAAGAAAACTGTCGATGCAGCCAAAATTTGTGGCGGCGCAGAAAATGTTGTTAAACAGAAACCCAGCAAACATTCGTAAATGGATTGCTCGGTTTTATTACTTTAGGCATTTATACTCCGCTGGAAGCGCGTGTGTATTGCTCACATATTGCATGAGTTGCCCATCGATATGGGCAACTCTATCTGCACTGCTCATTAATATACTTCTGGGTTCCTTCCAGTTGTTTTTGCATAGTGATCAGCCTCTCTGAGGGTGAAATAATCCCGTTCAGCGGTGTCTGCCAGTCGGGGGGAGGCTGCATTATCCACGCCGGAGGCCGTGGTGGCTTCACGCACTGACTGACAGACTGCTTTGATGTGCAACCGACGACGACCAGCGGCAACATCATCACGCAGAGCATCATTTTCAGCTTTCGCATCAGCTAACTCCTTCGTGTATTTTGCATCGAGCGCAGCAACATCACGCTGACGCATCTGCATGTCAGTAATTGCCGCGTTCGCCAGCTTCAGTTCTCTGGCATTTTTGTCGCGCTGGGCTTTGTAGGTAATGGCGTTATCACGGTAATGATTAACAGCCCATGACAGGCAGACGATGATGCAGATAACCAGAGCGGAGATAATCGCGGTGACTCTGCTCATACATCAATCTCTCTGACCGTTCCGCCCGCTTCTTTGAATTTTGCAATCAGGCTGTCAGCCTTATGCTCGAACTGACCATAACCAGCGCCCGGCAGTGAAGCCCAGATATTGCTGCAACGGTCGATTGCCTGACGGATATCACCACGATCAATCATAGGTAAAGCGCCACGCTCCTTAATCTGCTGCAATGCCACAGCGTCCTGACTTTTCGGAGAGAAGTCTTTCAGGCCAAGCTGCTTGCGGTAGGCATCCCACCAACGGGAAAGAAGCTGGTAGCGTCCGGCGCCTGTTGATTTGAGTTTTGGGTTTAGCGTGACAAGTTTGCGAGGGTGATCGGAGTAATCAGTAAATAGCTCTCCGCCTACAATGACGTCATAACCATGATTTCTGGTTTTCTGACGTCCGTTATCAGTTCCTCCGACCACGCCAGCATATCGAGGAACGCCTTACGTTGATTATTGATTTCTACCATCTTCTACTCCGGCTTTTTAGCAGCGAAGCGTTTGATAAGCGAACCAATCGAGTCAGTACCGATGTAGCCGATAAACACGCTCGTTATATAAGCGAGATTGCTACTTAGTCCGGCGAAGTCGAGAAGGTCACGAATGAACTAGGCGATAATGGCGCACATCGTTGCGTCGATTACTGTTTTTGTAAACGCACCGCCATTATATCTGCCGCGAAGGTACGCCATTGCAAACGCAAGGATTGCCCTGATGCCTTGTTCCTTTGCCGCGAGAATGGCGGCCAACAGGTCATGTTTTTCTGGCATCTTCATGTCTTACCCCAATAAGGGATTTGCTCTATTTAATTAGGAATAAGGTCGATTACTGATAGAACAAATCCAGGCTACTGTGTTTAGTAATCAGATTTGTTCGTGACCGATATGCACGGGCAAACGGCAGGAGGTTGTTAGCGCAAAAAAATTCCAAAAAAAATTCCAAAAAAAAGCGACTAACAAACACAATCTGATGGCAGCAATACGTAACTGAACGAAGTACTGA
>VOFL01000043.1_pt1 | contig 18504 bp, 12 predicted proteins | sample 5384111 | NCBI WGS metagenome assembly VOFL01 (sample SAMN12384731, study PRJNA508395) | synthetic metagenome | isolation source: mock microbial community "Gut Microbiome Whole cell Mix" consisting of 8.3%...
GAAACCATGGTGTAGGCGCCGGTGATCGACGCCTGCGAAGAAATCACGCCGGCGCACGGACAGCAGCACCGCCACGTAACGCACGGACGGGGTCATCATTTCAAAGAACGGATTAAGGCCGTGCATGGTTGTACGCGGTGTCGTCCCAATGGTTGAGCATCCACGCGGCCGAAATAGCAGAACACAAGGGCGTCTTGATGAACGGCCACGTGAAGTAGATGTTGCCGCGGCCGACGTGGCCCGTAAGAATACAGCGCTTCGGCGCCGGTGGTGGACAGGAACACGGTGCCCATGACGGCGAGGCCTGCCGCATTGTGGTGGCTGAAGAGGAACTCACGCCGTACACCGGATTCAGCGCTTCAAGCACGCTCCAATCGGACTCAGGTTCACCAAGCCGACGACGGCGAACGAGAACCAGATCATGACCACCGTGCCGAACGTGCGGCCGATGCGTTCGGTACCGCGCGACTGCACTGCGAACAGGCAGACGATGATCACAATGGTGATCATCAGCGTCAGTTCTTTGTTTCCGCTCATGATCGGTTCCAGCAGCGGCAGTGTTTCCAAGCCTTCCACTGCCGAGCTGATCGAGACGGCCGGCGTAAGCACGGAATCGGCGAGGAACGCGGCGCCGCCCAGCATGGCGGGAATCGCAAGCCATGCCCCATATTTGCGGATCAGCGAATACAGTGCGAAGATGCCGCCTTCGCCGTTGTTGTCGATGCGCATGGCGGTGAACACGCGGTGGTGATCAGTGTGGTCGACCAGAAGACCAGCGACAGGATGCCCAGCACCGCGGCGCGATCCGTATGCGCCAAACCGCCTTGGCCGTTGAGGAACGTCTGCATGGTGTACAGCGGCGAGGTACCGATGTCGCCGTATACCACGCCAAGCGCCACGATGGCCATGGCCGGCGTGATTTTGTCGGGCCGGACTGGAGGCTCCTCCAGCGGCCGATGCGGCCCTTGCTGGCGGCCTCGTCAAGTTTCGCGGCTTCCTGCTGCTGCATCGTGCTCCTTGATGAGCGTCTGGCGCTCCTCCTTGGTCAGGACCTTGTGCGAGACCTTTGGCGCCTGTGTACGTCGCTGCGTGAAGCAGCGACTGTTCTTCTTCGTTCTCGTTAGCCACGCTTCTCAAGTGGCGGGCCTTCCACCCCGCTCCCCAAAAAAAAACGCAAGGTGTGACACTAGGAGCTTGGCAAACCATTGTCAAATCTTCACACGTGATTCGGCACGTCACGCATGAAATTCACATATGCTTAGTCGTTTGTATTTTGCTTATTTTCTGGCGATTACGCAACTGTTACGTTGAGGCCCATGCGACCGTCACGGAACCGCCACGGGATTACCGCGAAATCGCCATTCTTTTTAGATACCGTACACTTCGCGCGTCGTTTCACGCGTGGCTTTGGCGATTTCAGCCAACGGTCTGTCAAGATAGTCGGCGAGCGCCTGCAGGGTGTACGGGATCATATACGGCGCGTTGGTGCGGCCGCGGTAGGGCATCGGACTTAAGTAGGGGGCATCGGTCTCGACCATGACGTGGCTCATGCCGACGAGTTTCGCCGATTCGCGGATTCCGTCGTTGCCTTTGTAGCTGGATGTGCCGGAATAGACCGTTTTCGCGGGCGATTTCGCCCATTTCGGCGTCGCCGGAGTAGCTGTGGAACACGGTACGTTCGGGGGCTCCGTCGGCGAGCAACGTTTCGATGACTTCCTTGTGCGAGTCGCGGTCATGGATTTGCATGGGCAGGTTGAGTTCCTTGGCGAGCGCGACGTGGGCGCGGAACGCCTCGCGTTGCAGTTCCTTGGCGGATTCGCCGGTACGAAACAGGTCCATGCCGGTTTCGCCGATGGCGACGACCTGGTTGGGGTAGGTGGTGGCGAGGCGGTGCACTTCGGCCATGGCTTCGTCGAAGGGGATGTCGTGCCAGGGCTTGTATTTGATGGGCAGGCCATCGGGGCCGGGTGCGCCGCGGTGGCCGTGCAGCACGGCTTCGTTGGGGTGTATGGCGATTGCGGCGTGCACGGTTCCGGGGTGTTCGCGGGCCATGTCGATGGCGGTCATGAGGTTGGGCAGCTCGCAGCCGCAGTCGATTACGCCTTCGACGCCGACTTTCTGGGCTTGTTCCAGCAGTTCGTCGACGCTGTAGACGGGTACTTCGCCTTGGCCTTTTTCCATGGCTTCGTGACTCATGGCTTGGGAGAATGGCACGACGGATGCGACGTGGGTGTGGTTGTCGATGACGTGCGCGTCTTCGGGCAGCGGCTGTGGGGCCGGGGCCCAATTGCGATTGCGGTGGTGCTTGCTCATGTTTTCCAGATTAGTCCCGATTGGCCCTGCACTGCGGGCGAACTCTCGTTCGAGGGTTCAAACGAGGGTCCGCCCGTTTCGCGGCATACACGTCACTTAATCGTGATGGTGGTGAACGACCATGCCGGTGCCGTGTAGTCGCCGTCTGTCAGATCAATCGCGGTCTGCCGCGGCCTGGTCGGTGATTCCTCACCGACCTGTCCCGCATATGGATTGTCTCCGGCTAGGACGGTGGCCGTGGCGGATGCCGCCGATGCTGTGGAAATATTCAACTCGGCAAGAATCTGACGTAGGTCAACGCTTATTGGCGCGTCCATGGCATTGACCACGCGCACGTAGGTCTCTCCGGCTTTGTCATTACGTGATACGGTGACGGTACGCCTTGGCTCGTCCTTAACCTCCGTGCCATCCGCAATCAGCGTTCCATCGATGTACAGCTTCATGGCTTGGCCGCGATCGGTGACGTCAACGTGCACCTGCCAAGTGGTGCCCGGTCGCACTTCGTTCATGGAGACTTCGGTGCCGGCAAGCGCGTAGGCGGTGCCGTCGCGGACCACGCGCACGCTGTGTCCTCGACCAAGTGAGATGATGTTGTGGTTCTTGCCGTCGATATCGCCACAGATGAGGTCCATGCCCCATCGTCCCTCGTAATAGACGACGGTAGTGTCGATACTGTAGGAATCAGCGTGCAGATCGAGGGCGGTGTCGATGGTTCTGCCATCGTAGGCCACGTTGCCGAGATTAATCGTCTCCCCGGATGCGGTGGTGATGGTGAGATTGTTGAGATCGGCTTTGGCATTGCCCGCGATGCGTAGTCTCACGGTGTCCGGCAGGCTGCGACGCAATGTGGACGGGCCTTCGACGGTGACGGGCCACGCGGTGTCGGCCGTGGTGGTGGCGTACATCTGCTGCACCCAATAGCTGTAGGGGTGATAGGCACGCTCGTTGTCGAAGTAGATAAGGTCCGGATTCCAGCTGTGGTGGCCGTTCTTGGCAAACAGCGGAGCGTAGGAGGCCATGGCCACCACGTCGCCGTTGAGTTCCATGCGTCCCATGAAGGCCGCTTCGGACAGGCCGTTGATCAGTTGGGTGTTCCAGGAGCCGTATTCGCCGAGGTAGACCTTCGGCCCCTTGCGGTCCGTGTGGTCGTAGTGGTCGAGGTTGTGGAACCACCAGCTGGACGACTGGTAGGAATGTTCGTCGACGATCGGCAGACCCGCTTCGCGCGCGTACTTCCAGCCTTCCTCGTAATCCTGACCGCTGGGGGCGGGACCGACGGTGCCGACGACGACGATGTCCGGATATGCGGCTTTGACGGCGTCGAAAATCTGCTGGAAGCGGTTTTTGAACACGTCGTCGATAAGATCCTCGTTGCCGATGCCGAGGTATTCGAGGCCGAACGGCTCCGGGTGACCCATGGCGGCGCGCTTGGCGCCCCATTCGGTGGCGGTGCTGCCGTTGCAGAATTCGATGAGGTGGAGTACTTCATCGATGTAAGCGGGCATATCCTCCTGCGCCACCGGCACCGGGCCTTGGCTGGTGTTTTGGCAGCTCACGCCGGCGGGCAGCACCGGCAGCGGCTTGGCGCCGATAGTTTCGCACAGGCACAGGTATTCGTAGTAGCCGATGCGGAATGACTGGTGGTAGCCCCAGAGGTTGAAGTTGTGCGGACGGTGCTCGACCGGTCCGATGGTGCGGTCCCAGTGGTACATGTTGTCCATGCCGAGGCCGTGGGTGATGCAGCCGCCGGGGAATCGCATGAATCGTGGTTTGAGGTCGGCGAGCGCCTCCACCAGATCCGGGCGGAAATGCTTGAGACCGTGGTAGGTGGTGCGCGGCTCCAAGGCGACGAAGTCGAGGTCGATGACGCCTTCGCCGGCGAAGGCCAGACGCAATGTGCCCTGTGTGGCCACGCTCGAGCCGGCATCGCCGTGCTCAGGAACGGTCAGCGAGGCTTGGTATGTCGTCCATGCCGAGGCTGAGACGGTGATGGTGTTTTCGGCGATGATGCTGCCGTCGTCTCCGCGCAGCGAGACCGTCACCGGCATCGCGCTTTCCGATCGCACGCGCATCCAGGCGGTGAAATCGTAGGTTTCTCCGGCGCGGAACACCATGCCGTCCCAGCCGGTGTTGTCCAGCGCGGCAGGGGCATGTTCGACTTCCACCGTCGCGTAATGCGGGTTTTCGGTGGCAACCGGGTCATTGTCATGGATACCGAAGGCTGCGAACGAGCCTTCCGGCACGATTTTGCGCCAGAAGCTGTAGTTGCTCCAATCGATGGAGTCGGCGCGGTTGTATTCGAAGGCACCGTTCTGCACGAGGTCGGCGTTGAGGCCGCCGTCGCCGGAGTAGCTGATGTCTTCGAAGAAGATGCCCCACAGGTCGGTGCTGATGGCGCGCACGCCCGCTTTGTCGAGTGTGGCGGTGAGTTTGTCGGTCATGGTGTGTCCTTGAATGGTGTTGGTTGTTGGGTTGGATGGTGTTGAGGTATGTGCGATTGCACGGTTTGGCGTTCGTTTCGCGGCTATTCGCCGCCGGCTGGCGTCAGACGGGCTCAGTCGAGCGCGAACCAGAGGCAGCCGTGCGCAGGGATGGTGCCGCGGATGACGCGGTCCTCGCCTTCGCCTTCGATGCGGACGTCCGATCGGATGCCGTCGGGCGATTGCGGAGCGTCGGCCCACAAATCGGTGAGCGTCCAGTCCGCGTTGCGTTGGTCGATGCCGACGAAGCTTTGCAGCTGGATGTTGCCCTTGAGCTCGTACGGTTCGCTGCCGGTCCAGAAGATCGCGCCGTAGTGGCCGCACGCATGTGCCGACGTGGTACCGTCGGCCCAGTCGGCCGCGTCGGCGGTCCATGCGATGAGCTCGCCGATGAAGGATTCCTCCACGTTCCATTCGGCGAACAGCCGTTCCCGGACGATTTCGCGGTTGCCGGACGAGCCGGCGGTCACTTCGCGCAGGGCCGGGTTGGCGAGCAGTGCGATGGTGTCAGCGTTGCTGGTAGGCAGATCGCCGCCGACCATCAACGGGGATCTGCCCATGCTCCACAGGGTGAGCAGTGTTTTCTGCTCGTCGCGGGTCAGTTTCGATTGGCGGTCATCGCCGCGTTCGGCGCGCAGGCCGATATGTCCGAGCGGCAGCATGTCGGCGTCGGCCCAATGGCCGGTGCGCTGCATCGGCGCCCATCGCGCGAGCCGGGGGAACTGCTGGTAGATGTCTTCCCAGCGGTCCCACAAATCGTCGGAGATGCGCCACATCTGCGAGACACCGCGGAGAAAATCGACATGGGTGCTGGCCACCCAGCCTCCCGGGGACAGCGATAGCGTGATCGGTCGGCCGTAGGCGGCTTCCGCGCGTTCGATGGCGTGATGGTAGGCCTCGATCTCCTCTGGGAAGAACGGGGTCTGCATGTCGTCGACCTTGAGGAAGTCGAGCCCCCAGGAGGCGAGCAGGTCGACCTGTGCGTCATACCAGGCCTGCGCGCCGGCATCGCCCCGCTTGAGACCATAGTTGTCGTGATTCCATGCGCAAGTGTGCTCGGTGTCGGCAACGTCCTGCGCATGCAGCGCGGTGCCTTTGACCGGCAGGTTCTCGTGCACGGCCTGTCTCGGAATGCCGCGCATCACGTGCACGCCGAGTTTGAGACCGAGCCGGTGCACCGCGTCGGCGAGCGGGCCGAATCCTTTGCCGTCTGCCGCACTCGGGAAACGTTGCTCGTCGGGAATCTGCCGGCCATATGCATCGATGCACAACGGCGTGCCGTCGGAATAGCCATGTGCATGGGCGTTGGGGTCGAACCAGCCGGCGTCGATGACCAGCGTGTCCCAGCCGGCGTCCTTGAGATGCTCGGCCATGAAGCGCGCGTTGTCCAGAACCTCCTGCTCGGTGATGGTGGTGCCGTAGGAGTCCCAGCTGTTCCAACCCATCGGCGGACGCCAGGCTTTGACTGGCATGGCCTCGGGTACCGTGTGGCCGTCAGCCGGATATTCGTCAGCCGGGGCGACGGAAACGGTGGTTGGGATCGTCATCGAACCTCTCTTTTCGTTCGGGATCGCTATGGGGGCTGTGTCGCGGAAAGCAGGACGCCGTCATGCGAACCGTATATGTATCGTTACATATACTAGCGCAAATCCAATCATCCGCAATGGAGGCAATATATCGGTGAGTCTTTGTATTTGCAACGATTTTACAGAATCAAGAGAATATAATATCGTTACATATCAATCATAAGTTTTCAAGGAGCGGCATATGACCAGCAGCACACCGACGCTACGCGACGTGGCCGCGGAAGCGGGCGTCTCCCCCATGACCGCGTCGAACGCGCTGCGCGGCAAGCCAGGCGTCAAGGAATCGACCCGCGCCAAAGTGATCGCCGCAGCGAAGAAACTCAATTACCGCATCAATCTGACGGCCAGCATGCTCAAATCGGGCCGCAGCAACATCATCCACGTCATCGTCAACGAATTCGATTCGCCGTTCTATTCAAAGCTCACGCAGGCGTTGAGCAACGAAATCGTGTCCCGCGGACTTATTCCATTCATCGAGCAGACGCAGTATTCGCCGGACGCTGCCGAGCACGCGCTGAGCAGCAATCCGTTCTCTGGGCAGCTGTTCGATGGCGAGATCCTGCACGCCACAGGCTTGGGCACAAATGTGCCGCTGTCCAAACTCAATGGCGGCAGACCATTCGTGCTGCTGGACGCCTGCGAGGAGACGCCGACCGTCGATGCCGTGAACTTCCCCAACGAGGAGGCCGAACGCGCGGCGATGCAGCATCTCATCGACCGCGGATGCCGCAATATCGCGATCGTCGGCCACCGGTTCGCCCCCCGCGCCGATCTGGCGCATGCCCAGAACGCGTTCGCTCTGCGATTGCGCGGCGCATGCGGAGCGCTGTCCGACGCCGGACTGCCCTATGACGAGTCGATGGTGTTCGAAGCCGGGGATGTGGCCAATGGCATCATCGCCGGGCATGCGATTGCGGAACGTATTCTCGCCGCACGGAGCGGACATGGTGGCACCGAGTTCGACGGCGCGTGCTGCGCCAACGATTTCGCGGCGTTCGGCGTGATACGCGGGCTCGCGGACCGCGGACTGCGCGTGCCGCAGGACGTGAAGGTGATCGGTTTCGACGGCGTGACCTCCGGCTCGTACACGACGCCGGCGTTGAGCACCATCCAGGTCGATTTCATGCAGCTTGCGAAATTCTCGGTCGATATGCTGTCCGAACGTATCGATCATGGAGCAGACGAGGCGTTGCCGCCAAGACGGGCCATCATCGGCTACCAGCTGGTGGACCGGGAATCGACCGCGGTCTGAGGATGACGCCCCTATGGCAGGCAATCCGCCATAGGCAGCAGCCTTCGCAGCCAATCCCACTCAATCGGAATCACTCAATCGGAATCAATCGCCATCATTCATCAAGGAATCTCTAGGAGCATCATGAGCATCGACACCCAGGCCTATCTGTTCGTGCATTTCATCGGCGAGGAACGCAATCCCACCGACGAACAGCTGTACTTCGCGCTGAGCCGCGACGGCGTGCATTGGAGGGATCTGCGCCCGGCCGGCAGTCCGGCGTTGACGTGGCTAGGCGGCGAGAAGGGCGTGCGCGACCCGCATATTGTGCGCGACCCACGTGGTGGATTCCACATTGTGGCCACCGATTTGAGCATCTATTACCGTGGCGGCTGGGGGCCGAACGATGGCGCCACCACGAATGGATCGACCGGCCTGGTGATCTGGGACTCCCCTGACCCTGGTCCATTGGAGCGAGCCGCGCCTGGTGGACGTGGCCTCGAAGATTCCGGACGCTGGCATGGCTTGGGCTCCGGAGGCGAATTGGGATCCGGATCGCGGGCAGTGGATCGTGTTCTGGTCCACGAAGAGCAACGCCGAAAGCTCCGCGGATCCGTTGGCCAACGAGCTCGGCGATCCGACGAATGTGTATTATGCGACGACCGTTGATTTCAGGGTGTTCTCCGATCCGGTCAAGTGGATCGATCGTAAGAATGTGATCATCGATTCGACCATGCTGCGCGACGATGACGGCTGGTGGTACCGCGCGTCCAAGGACTCGGAAATCACCATCGAACGCACCCGTAACCCGTATGCGACGACCTACGAGGTGCTGCGCACCGACGACCCGAATGAGTGGTCGTATGTGGGCACGCTCACCGACATCTTCGGCAATGGCCGGTATTCCATGCACTACTTGGAAGGGCCGGAACTGTTCCGTTACAACGACGAAGACGTGAAGGTGGTCAACGGCAGGACCATGCCATTCGGCCTGATGTGCGACCAGTACGCGGAGTCCAGGGGCTACCTGTCGTTCCGCGCCGCCTCGCTCGCCTCGCATGATCCGGCCGATTGGCAGCGCGCAGACGATATCGATTTCGGCGCGCTGAAGAAGCGTCACGGCGCGATTCTGCCGATCACGGCCGCCGAATACGACGCCATCGAAACCGCCTTCGCCCTGTAGGCGGCGCGATTGCCCATCCGTCGCAACCGCTCAGGCGCGGCGGATGGCGAAGATGCGGGCGGACGGCTGCTTGGAGGTGGCCGCGTTGAGCCGGACCGTCTCGGGGTCCATGCGCTCGACGGTCCACGGCTTGGCGTCGGGCGCATGCTCGGGAACGGCCGGATTCGGGAAGATCTGCTCGATATGGCAGTCCTCGGACAGCGGCACGTTCACGGAAGGCGTGCCGCCGCGACGCCAGACAATGATGTAATCGCACGAATCGTCGTCCTCCGACGGGAGGAATGACGGATGGCGCAGACCGACGACGAGCCAATCGCCATCGAAATCAGGCAGACGGGCCGGCCAGAACGGCACCAATTCCTGCTGCTCGGTCAGCACACGGCGGTGCAAGGCCACCGCATCCCGCACCAAGGCAAGCCGATGCTCGTCCATGCGGTCAATGAATCCGGACAGGTACAACCTGCCGAGTATGCCCGTGGCCAGCGTGAAGACGGCGGTCTCATCGTCCATCTCCTGCTGGGCGTAACCCCAGTTGCCTTGCTGTTCCGGCAGAATCGTCAGTCCGGCGCCGGCGGCGATCGCGGCGTAAATCAGCGGATCACACTGGTCGGAGGTGGATTGCAGGTCCAATCGTTGCAACTGCGCGTAATCGGCGCGCATCGCACCGGAACCGCAGTTTTCAATCATAACGTCCGGATGGCGGCGGCGCAGGTCGTCGAGCCAGTCAAGATAGGCGCGGCAATGGCCGAGCAGGCCAGCGCCGGCGGATTCGGCGTCGAGATCAGTGCCGACGCCGGGGACGGTGTTGTAGTCGAATTTGAAGAAGACCGCGCCGAAATCGTCAATCAGCCGGTTGACGGTGCGAGTGACGTGCTCGCGTGCGGCGGGCGAGCGGAAGTCAAGCAGGTACCGGCCCGAATCGCAGACGCGCACACCGTGACGCTGGAAGAACGCGTCATCGGGCAGACTTTGGGCGAGCGGCGATTTCACGCCAATCACCTCAGGCTCGAGCCACAATCCCAAGCCCATGCCATGCGCGCGGATGGTGTCGGCCAAACCCTTGAGTCCAGCTTCGCCGAAACGGTTCGTGGAGGCCTGCCATTCTCCGACCATGTCCCACCAACCGCCGTCCGTGCTGTCGTACCAGCCGGCGTCGATGCAGAAGATGTCCGCGCCGACGCGTGCCGCGCCCTCGACGAGCGGCAGCTCCTTCTCCAAGCGCGGGTCGCCGAACAGGGTGTTCATGTAATCGTTGTAGATGACGAGTCCCTGCGTGCGTTCGAACTGCTCGGAACGACCCAATTCGCGAGCCTTGGCGGCACGCAACGCACGGCGCTGCAATGTCATTTCGGCGACGGACTGCTGCCAATCGCCGGCCGAGATCGCGAAGGAGACCGGCACCGATTCGAAATCGTGGCCTTCACCCAGCTCCGTATACCAATGGTGGTCCTGATATTCCGGTCCGAACGCGCTGATGTGCAAACCGGGATCATCCTCGCCGATCTCCCATTCCCATGGGCCGTTGTGCTCGATCTGCCACATCACGGAGAAGTCGCGCGATTGGCGGCGCGAACCCTCCACCTGCACGATGCCGGCCGGCTCATGCACGCCGGTGCTCCATGTGGAGGCGGAGCTCATGGCGAATCGCGAGCTGGACTGGCCGGGATTGATGACTTGATTGCGATTGCGCACCGACACGTCGCGCAGTGGACGGCTGCGCCAATCGTTTTCCACCGCCCACGCGGAGTCTCCCCAGAATACGCGGGAATGGTCGATTTTGCCGCAGTTGACGCGCATCGGCACCGTCAGATTCAACGACGACACCGCCTCGATGGGCAGCGGGCGCGCGGAGCTCAACCGCGTGTAAGTGCGCACTGCGGACAGACCCGGGAACGCTTCGAATACGGAAGTGACTACCAGCCCAGCCGTGGCGTCGGCATGGCGGACGGTTTCCGGCGAGGGCTGCGCGGCGGCTTCGGCCCGTTCGGCGGCGGTCGGTTCGAACGCGCGCCCGTGCGGCTCCAGTTCCGCATACGAAGCGAATTGGACGATCTCCAAACGATATGGTTCGGCGGACCCTTCCTCCGGCTCGGAAGCGGCGGCCGAGACGAATCGCAATACGCTGCCCGCCACCGTGGCGATCAAGGTGAGGCGATTGTCCTGCGATCCGGTGTTGGCGGCACGCACTTCGACGATTGGACGCGGATCACGTTCCAGCACGGTTCTTCCATCGTCGGTAACACGGCCGCCGATGGGCCCCATGCCGCGGCCTGCAACGTTGCACAATCGGACGGGGGAATCGCCTGCCGTGTCGAACAGCATGGAAACCACGCCATTGCCCCATTCGAGACGCCCGTCCTCACGGGGACATACGGGGTTCATTGCACCGGCACCGCTTATCATCTTCGACTCCTCAACCGTGTTCAGATACCGCCTGATCATTGACGTGCATCGATTGACGTACCTGGTACTAGCTTAAGCGGCAAATGGGGCAAATCGCACGTGCGTGTCTACTCGAAGCGGAGATATGCGATGAACTTGACTGGCGCATCCTTGGTTTTGGCGATGTTGCCGAAACCAAGGACAGCCCCTTTGTCGGGCAGTCCCTTCGTCACTCGTCATGCTCACCCGCGTAGGAACACCGTCATCTCGTTCTCGCCACGGTTGGCCCATGCGAAGTATGGAATCAGCGTGGCCGTCGTCGTCTTGCGTTCGGCGGGACGCCAATCATGGTACAACGCGGAGGTTTGCGCGGAGTCTTCCACTTCACGCCAAGCGGGAATCGCCAGCGTGGTCATCGGCATATCGACGGCGTCCACCTCGCCGAGCCCCTGCTCGTCCTGCGCGACGGCGCCGGCATGGAAGACGATGCGATCAACGGACACGCAGGACGGGTCGGATGCGATGCGCGCGGTATCGGCGTGCAGCAGATGCAGGTTCGCGCCATTATCGACACCTTCCGCGCAGTAGGCCAGCGGTCCGCGCACGAACGCCACCTTTCCGGCGTCCTCGCGCACGAACGGATTCGCGGCGACCATGTGGACCGGCATCGGGAAATCGAAATCGACGACGTCGCCGTCATGCCATGCGCCGGTCAGATACAGGTATCCGTCTCTGATGACGCGGGAGATGTCGTCGCGGCCGCGCACGGTGACCGCATCGGAAGCGGTTTCGCCACCGGCCCAGGCGGGCAGACGGAGGGCGATCGTGAAAACCGCGTCCTTGGATGCATCGGAAGCAGAATCGCCTGCATCAAAGCCCACCGCGACGGATCCCTTGCCGGACCAGGGCATATCGGACATGACGTCAAGGCGCACATCGGTGCCGGAAAGCCTGGCATGGACGCCGCCGCCCATATACAGATGCACATACAGGGTGGATGAGTCGTCTCCGATCGTGTAGGCGTACTGCTGCACGTCCTCCACGATGCGTGCGATGTTCGGCGGGCAGCAGGCGCATCCGAACCACTTCTGGCGCACCGGCTTGACGTGCGCCTTGCGTTCATCGCGATGGCATGCCTCGGGCACCACTTCGAGCGGGTTCACGTAGAAGAAGCTTTTGCCATCGAGTGCCATGCCGGCGAGCGTGGTGTTGTACAGCGCCGATTCCATGACGTCCGCATATTCGGATTTCGGCTGGATTTCCAGCATGCGGCGGGCGAAGAACGCGAGCGCGATGGCGGCGCAGCTTTCCGAATAGGCGGTGTCGTTCGGCAGATCATAGTCGAAGGAGAAGGCCTCCCCCATGTGTGTGGCGCCGATACCGCCGGTGATGTAGATCTTTCGGTCGACGATGTTGCGCCATAGTCGTTCGCAGGATGCCAGCAGGTCGGAGTCGCCGGTCAGGCGTGCCACGTCGGCGGCTCCGGCGTAGAAGTAGGCGGCGCGGACGGCGTGTCCGAGGGCCTCCGTCTGTTCCGTGATCGGCTTGTCGGCCTGGTAGTAGGCGTAGTTCTGCTCGCGCGGCGCGTAGTTGCGGCCGTCCTCCCGGGCGCGGCGGCGGTCTTCGAGCTCGAAATAGAGCGGCTGCCGGCCGCGTTGGCGTACAAAGTATTCGGCGAGGTCGGCATAGCGCTGTTCGCCGGTGGTCTCGGCGAGTTTGACGAGTGCCATTTCGGCGATTTCGTGCCCGGGATAGCCGTGCAGCTTGCCGTCGGCGGTGCCGAATCGGGAATCGATGTAATCAGCGAAACGGCAGGCCGCGTCAAGCAGCTTGCGTTTGCCGGTGGCTTGATAGTAGGCGATCGCGCCTTCGGTCAGGTGGCCGAAGCAGTACAGCTCATGGTGGTCCTTCAGGTTGGTGAAGTGCCGGTCCATGCCGTTGAGGATGTAGTAGGTGTCCAGGTAGCCGTTGTCGAGCTGCGCCGCGCAGACGATATCGATGGCGGTGTCGGCGGTCGCTTCAAGGTCAGCGTCCGGGTGGTGGGTCAGCGAGTAGCCGACCGCTTCGATCCATTTGGAGAAATCAGTGTCTTGGAACACGAAGCCGTAGAACTTGTCGGAATCGGGGTGCGCCGGGTCGTCCGGCAGGGCTTCGAAGCCGCGGAACGTGTATTTCGGCGGCACGAAGGCCTTGCCTTCCTTGTGGTGTTCTGCGTTCTGCGCGGCGGCGGCCTTGAAGTTGTGCATGCAGTAGCTGGGTGCGGCGCCGGGAACGTTGTCGTTCAGCGCGTTCCACTGGTAGGGAATCACCTGGGTGCGCACGAGTTCCTGCCGCGATGCCCAGAACGGGTCGGTGACGGTGGCGTCGCGCAATGCGATTGGATGGCTGGTGCGATTGGTGGTAGTCATGAGTGCAAGCGCTCCTTAGTGCATCGTTGTCTTGTTAACGCTCACAATCCATTATTCCACGGGTTGCTCCAAAGTACATTCCGCATGGCGGCATGTCCGACGGGAATCCCACCGCGGCAGCCGGCCCAAGATGGCCGCGCATTGGCTGCGCGACCGTTGGACAGGCATTTCGGATTGCGGATATACGGGCTAAGGGGCAGAGCAGCTAGCCGCCGGGGCTGGCGGCCGGCTGCTCAGACCTTGATCATGGCGTACTGCGATTCGTAGAGCCGGTAGTAGGCGCCATGGCGGGCGAGCAGCTCGGCATGGTTGCCCTGCTCCACGATCTGCCCGTGGTCGATGTAGCAGATCTCATCCGCATTCTCGATCGTGGACAGGCGGTGCGCGATGATGAAGCTCGTGCGTCCCTTGAGCAGATGGTTCAGACCGGCCTGCAGCGCCTCCTCGGTACGCGTGTCGATATTCGACGTGGCCTCGTCGAGAATCAGGATGCGCGGGTCGGCGAGCAGCACGCGCGCGAACGCGATGAGCTGGCGTTGGCCCGCGGACAGGGTCGAACCGCGCTCCTCCACCACGGTGTCGTAGCCGTCTGGCAGTTCCATGATGAATTCGTGCGCATGCACGGCCTTGGCAGCGGCCACGATCTCCTCGTCGGTGGCGTCCAGTTTGCCGTAGCGGATGTTCTCACGCACGTTGCCGGAGAAGATGAACGTGTCCTGCAGCATGACGCCCATCTGCCGGCGCAGGCTTTCCAACGTGACGGAACGCACGTCGTGGCCGTCGATCGTCACCGAGCCTTCGGCGACGTCGTAGAAACGCGACAGCAGGTTGATGATCGTGGTTTTGCCGGCGCCCGTAGGACCAACCAACGCGATCGTCTTGCCCGGCTCGACGTGCAGGTCGACCAGGTTCAGGATGTTGCGGCCGTCCGGCTCGTAGCGGAAGACGACGTCGTTGAAGTCGACGCGACCCTCGATCTGCGGCAGATTGACGGCGTCCGGCGCGTTACGGATCTCCGGCTGCACGTCCAGCGTTTCGAAGATGCGCTCGAGATACGCGGAGCAGGTGATCAGCTGGTTGTAGAAGTTACCGATGCTGATCACCGGGTTCCAGAAGTTGTTCGCATAGCCGACGAACGCGATGAGCACGCCCGTACTCACCTCCACTCCCCCAAAACCGGTGACGCCGACGAAGTAGATGAGCGCGATGGTCATGACGGAAATCGTCTGGATGCCCGGCCACATGAGGAACTGGATGTGCACGGCCTTCATCCACGAGGTACGCACATCGTTCTGCTGCTCCTGGAACGTCTTGAACTGCGCGGCCTCCTGGGCGAAGGTCTGCGTGGTTTTCACGCCGGCGATCGATTCGTGGATGTACGCGTTGAGATTGCTCTGCTTGTTGGACAGCACCTGGTAGGCGCGACGCTGGAAATGCTGCAGCACCAGCACCCATGCGATGAGGAAGGGGAACAGCGCGAGGCTGAACAGCGCCAATCGCCAGTCGATGACGAACATGACCACCAGCGTGATGAGGAACGTGAACACATCGGAAATCACATTGATTAGGCCGGAGCTCAACGTATCGGACAGCGTGTTCACATAGTTGACCACGCGGATCAGGATTTTGCCGTGCGGGCGTGAATCGAAATAGCTGAACGGCAGCGTCTGGATATGCGTGAAGATGTCGCGACGCATGTCTTTGAGCATGAGCTGGCCGACGCGTGTGATCTCCACGGTGCGGTAGCGCAATCCCAGTTCGAAAATCACGATCAGCACCGCAAGCAAGGCGGTCAGCTCGCCAAGCAGCGTGAGGTTTTTCGTCGGGATCGCACTGTCGATCATGACTTTCGTCAGGTACGGCACCACCACCGCGATGCAGCTCATCATCACCACGACCGCGAGGATGCGGACCACGCGTGCCATGTACGGCTTGAGATAGACGCCGATGCGGAGGATGTCATGCAGGTTGATCTGCTCCTCAAGTTCCTCATCCTCGCGGAACGTATTGCGTTTTGCCATGATGATCCTCCTTTCTAGTCGTCAAAACCCTGTGCGCGGCCGGCTTCGAGGCCCAGCTGCTTGCGGTAGATCTCCCAATATCGCCCATGCGCGGCCACCAGGTCGTCGTGGGTGCCGCGTTCCACCACGCGGCCATGTTCGAGCACGAGAATCAGGTCGGCATCCTTGATTGACGAGATGCGGTGCGCGATCGTCACAATTGTTTTCTTCTCGTCCAAATCACGCAGATGCTGTTGGATTTCCGCTTCCGTCTCCATGTCCACGGCGCTGGTCGTATCGTCCATGATGAGGATCGACGGGTTGTCGGCGAGCGCGCGTGCCAGGCTCAGTCGCTGTTTCTGCCCGCCGGACAGGCCGACGCCGCGTTCGCCGACGACGGTATCGTAGCCTTCCGGCATGCTGCGGATGAAGTTGTCCGCGCCTGCGATGGCGGCCATGCGGCGGATGTACTTTTCGTCGTATTCGCGCTGTTCGCCAGCGCCGAAGCCGATGTTGCCGCCGATGGTGTCGGAGAACAGGAACGTGTCCTGCGCGACGATGCACACCTGCGAGCGCAGGGTGGCGAGCGGCCAGTCGCGCGCGTCGATGCCGTCGATGAGCACGCGGCCCGCGGTCGGGTCGTAGAATCGCGAAATCAGATTGACGAGCGTGGACTTGCCGGCGCCCGTCTCGCCGAGGATGCCGAGTTTCGAGCCGGCGGGGATGTGGAAGTCGATGTCTTTGAGAATCGGGGTTTCCGGATCGTCGGGGAAGGCGAAGCTGACATGCTGGAAGTCGACGTCGCCGGCGATGCGCGCGGGGCAGGCCGCGGACACCGCGGTGGCGCTGTCTGCTTCATGGACACCGTTGGTCCGGCCGTTGACTTGGCTGACGATAGCGACTGCCTGTTTGACGCTTTCCTCAGCGCCCGGCTTCTCCTGGATACGCGACTGCGAGGTCAGCAGTTTGCGAATCTTGATGCAGGACGCGTTGAAGCGTTGCCAATCGTTGATCAGCCAGCCGGATTGGCGCACGGGACCATCGATCATCCACAGGTAGGAGTTGAACGCCACCAGGTTGCCGAGGGTCATATGGCCTGTGATGACCAGGAATCCGCCGAATCCCAAGGTGATGAGCTGCAGGGAGAAGCCGAGGCCGTCGAGCCATGGCATGTATCTGCGGCTGTTGTAGGCCTGGTCCATATTGCGCTGCATGTAGTCGTCGTTGCGCTCGTCGAATTTCTTGGTCTCGTACGGCTCGCGGACGAACGCTTTGACCACGCGGTTGCCTTCGATGTTCTCCTCGACCATCGAGTTCATTTCCGCTAGGGAATTGCGGATGGCGAAGAACAGCGGCCGCGCATGCGAAGATAGGCCACGCGTCAGGATGAACAGGAATGGCGTGATGCAGGCGAGCGCCAGGGCGAGACGCCAGTCGATGGTGAACATCATGGCGAGCGCGCCGATGAACATGACCACGCAGTCGAGCGCCTGATAGCTGACCCAGCTTAGCGCGTGGCGGATGGCGTCCGTGTCGGAGGTCATGCGGCTCATGATGTCGCCGGTGCGGGTGTGGTTGAAGTAGGTGAAGTCGAGCTCGTGCAGTTTTTCGTATTCGTCGCTCACCAGGCGGAATACGGAGTTTTGTCCGAAACGTTCCATCCACATCTGGTAGCCGTAGCGCGAGGCCACGCGCACGATGGTGAAGACGAGCATCATGACGCATAGTCGGGTCAGTTCGTCCACATGGCCTTGGGTGATGACGCGGTCCACGATCAGTCCGGACAGCAGGGGGATGGTGAGGGCCATGGTGTTGTTCACGCAGAACAGTACGACCGCGCCGGCCACGCGCGGCAGGTCGGGTTTGCAGTATGGCAGGATCCATGCAAAGGTTGCCCGCCTGCTGGTTGCGTTTCGGATCGACATACATACGTAGCGTTCCTTCGAATTGTTTGCTTGGGTCTTGGTTGGGTTGTTGTTGGGTTGTTGTTGGGTTGTGGTGTTGCGGCCATTCGTTGCCGCCACGATTCACGTCCGTCGTGTGTCGAGCGTCCCGTCACCGGCATGCCGCCGCCGGCCGAAACCCCTGTTCGGATTCGCAAACTCGACTTATTTTAAACGAACCGTACGCCGATGCAACAGATGCGTTTTCGGCGTGTCGCAATCATAATAAAATCAACATATATACCGTTACATACCACTGGTTTGCGGGTGCTGCGAAAACCGTCATCGGAGCCTGGCTCGCCGGAATCAGAGCATCGCATCGGAACATCGCACGATAATGGAATCAAGCTCGAACTATCGATACGAGCATCGGCGACGCACGTCGAGGAAAGGACGGCAAGGATGACGGACTTGGAGCACATCCGCGCGAAGTTCGCTGCGGAATATGGCCTGTCGGAGGACATGCTCAGGAACGCGGAACGTTGGACGGAGACCACGGGCGACCTCGAAGGGGTTCCCGAGAACCTGCTGCCGGGCATTCTGGGAATGCGATTTGGCGCGATCACCATCGATACGCCGCGTTCCGAACGCTGGAGCACGCCGGAAGACATCGATGTGATCGCCGACCTCGCCTACCTGCCGGATGGCGGGTACGATACGGCCGCGGGAGCGTGCCGCGGCCATTTGCTCGACCTGTATCTGCCGCATGACGCGGTATTGCGCGGTGGGCACACCCTGCCGGTGTACATCGATATCCATGGCGGCGGATTCACTTACGGATACAAGGAGCTGAACCGGAATTTCAACGTGCATCTCGCGGAACAGGGCTTCGCGGTGTTTTCATTGAACTATCGTCCGGCGCCGCAGACCGACTTGCGTGGGCAATTGGCCGATATCCAGGCGGCATTGCGTTGGATCGCAGCCCATATGGCCGATTATCCGGTCAATCCGAACGCGGTGTTCCTCACCGGCGATTCC
>VOFL01000011.1_pt1 | contig 18305 bp, 22 predicted proteins | sample 5384111 | NCBI WGS metagenome assembly VOFL01 (sample SAMN12384731, study PRJNA508395) | synthetic metagenome | isolation source: mock microbial community "Gut Microbiome Whole cell Mix" consisting of 8.3%...
TAGGACTACAACAAAGCTAAAAACATTGGCCGGTATCGCAACTCCGGATGCTTACACAGACTACCTGATGGCTGTTCTGGGTTGCAGAACTAACAACACTTCTATGCTGACAAGCAGCTTGAAGAGTGCTGTAGCTAAAAACCGCTCTCTGGCTAAGAAAGCTGCTACAGATCTTGAGTTCGCTAAATATTATACGAATGCAGATTTCGTAGGCATCGTAAAATAAGCGAAGACTTCATTGAGCAAAACATAAAAAGAGAGTTGTCCGTCACACAAATGACGGACAATTCTTTATCCACAAAACCCTTACTTTCGCAAAAAGATGAAGAATGAGAAAGATAGGGCTTCTATTTATTACCATATTTTGCTTGCTTGTACCAAAACAACAGTTCCAGGATCAGTCTGGAAGGCGAGATCAAGGGATTGACTAATGACACACTCTACCTGTGGGACAGATGCTTTGTACGATCGTATAGATACGATTTATGCAGAGAAAGGCAAGTTCCTACTAACCTCAATATCGATTCTACAGTAATTGACACACTGACTACAGCCGTACTCTGATAAACGGTCATGTAGAGTATCCTGTTTTTGGATAAAGGAAATCAAATTACGATCAAAGGAAATATTGATGATCTCAGCTATCTGGACATAAATGGCAATGAACCAAATACGAGTTTGAGCCTTTTATGAAAGAACAAAGAGGCTTGAGGCAGTGCATCAGACAAAATGATGCAGGAGAAGGCCAGAAACATTTATCCGCCAACACAACTCTTCATTGGCAAGTGTTTATCTGCTGGATAAATACTTTGTACAGAACTCCACAACCGGACTATATCAAAATTAAAGAAATAACTGAGGCTATGACAGGTGCACTCCTCGACCGCCCGTATATCGAGAATATCAGCGACTACATCGATCAATTGGAAAAAGTGACTGTCGGAAATCTGCTCCTTACTTTAGTTACCCAATGAAAAAAGGCGAGAAATATCGTTCTGCCGAGATTCAGAAATAGATATCTCCTGCTTAATTTCTGGGCTTCATGGTGTGATCACAACCTGAAGCCAATGCAGAATTAAAAAGACTGAATAAGGAATATGAAAACAAAAATTTCGCAATGTTGGGAATATCACTCGACATAGATAGAGAAGCATGGAAACAGCCATTAAGAAGGATACTGAGCTGGGATCAAGTATGTGATTTTAGGACTTAGTTCGAAACAGCCAAACAATATGCCATACTGACGCTTCCTACTAATATACTGCTCTCTCCCACCGGCAAAATTCTAGCAAGAGATATCCAGGGAGAAGCGCTTACCGGTAAGCTGAAAGAATTACTAAAAACGGAAGAGAAAAAAACAGGGAAATCTATCCGCTAAACCGAGTTACTAACCTAAAATCATTGAAAACACGTGCTAATAAAAGTATTCGGAGCGGCTGTACAAGGCATTGAAGCAACCCTCATTACAATAGAGTCAACAGTTCACGAGGATGCATGTTCTACATGGTAGGTCTTCCTGATTCAGCCGTTAAAGAAAGCCATCAGCGTATTCTGTCTGCCTTACAAGTGACCGGCTACAAAATGCCAACCAGCAATATAGTCATTAATATGGCTCCGGCAGATATTCGCAAAGGGTTCATCCTATGATCTCCCCTTGGCCATTGGCATGCTTGCAGCTGGCGAAACAATCTCATGCCAGAAGCTATCACGTTACATGATGATGGGTGAATTAAGTCTTGACGGAACTATCCAACCCATCAAAGGAGCCTTACCTATAGCCATCAAAGCACGCGAAGAGGGATTTGACGGATTAATCGTACCTTCACAAAATGCACGGGAAGCGGCGGTAGTCAATAATCTGTCAGTATATGGAGTAAATAATAAACAGGAAGTAATTGAGTTCATCAATGGTAAACGTGAACTGACACCAACCATAGTCAATACCCGTGAAGAATTTTATGCGTGTCAGAGTGATTTTGAATACGATTTTGCAGATGTAAAGGCCAAGAGAACGTTAAACGGGCACTTGAGGTAGCGGCGGCAGGAGGACACAATTTAATTATGGTAGGAGCCCCCGGAAGTGGTAAATCAATGATGGCCAAAAGATTACCTTCCATACTTCCCCCCTTATCCTTAGGAGAAAGCCTTGAAACAACCAAAATACATTCGGTCGCTGGTAAATTAGGACGCAATTCCTCTCTGATATCTCAGCGGCCTTTCAGGGACCCGCATCACACCATCTCACAAGTAGCGATGGTAGGAGGAGGCAGTTTCCCACAACCGGGAGAGATCAGCCTGGCACATAACGGGGTACTCTTCCTGGATGAACTCCGGAATTTAATCGTAGCGTGCTTGAAGTATTGCGTCAACCCCTTGAAGACCGGCGTATAACCATTTCACGAGTGAAAAACACTATTGACTATCCGGCCAGCTTCATGTTGGTAGCCTCCATGAATCCGTGCCCTTGTGGCTACTACAATCACCCGACAAAACCATGTGTCTGCAATCCGGGACAAGTACAAAAATACCTGAATAAAATATCCGGCCCCCTGCTGGACCGAATAGATATCCAAATTGAAATAGTTCCCGTACCATTTGAAAAGATTTCAGACCGGCAACAAGGAGAATCCAGCGCTACCATTCGCCAAAGGGTAATCAAAGCCCGCCAGAAACAGGAAGAAAGATTTTCCGGCTATCCGGGAACTTATTGTAATGCCCAGATGACCAGCAAGCAACTTTCTTCTTTTGCACAACCTGACACGAAAGGGCTATTACTGCTAAAGAATGCCATGGAACGCCTGAATCTTTCAGCCCGTGCCTATGATCGTATCTTAAAAGTATCCCGCACAATAGCTGATTTGGAAGAAAGCGAACAAATACAACCCAGCCATTTGGCAGAGGCAATCAGTTATCGGAATTTAGATCGGGAAAATTGGGCCGGGTAACGTCAAGAATAAAAGCATTATGAAAAAGAGCTTTCTTATTATACTCTGTTTAGCTTTACTATCTTGTGTGACCGGATGTAAAGATTCAACTCAGACTTTACTCAAGAAGTCTGTAGAAATGGAAGGTATTTCTACAGACAGTATGCTATTTATCTTCAACAAATACAGTCCCCAATCACCTGAGTGACAAACAACGGGCAGAATACTGCTTTCAATTGTATAAAGCCACATTGTGGAAAACCCAAAAGCCCAAAGATTCACTATTAAAGTCTGTATCCCACTTTTCCTACATGTTGGAGATACTGCCCAATGGTTGCAAGCCCAACTGGAACAGGCCAATAGTTTCTTCTATAAAGATCAGCCGGATTCTATTTTACATTCTGCCCAGGAGCTTCGGGACAAAACAAAGTATATGACTCCCACCCAACAAAGATATTACTATAACATACAAAAATTCACCTATTTCAATCAAAAAAAGTATCCAGAAGCACTAAAATTGGCTAATAAGGTGTTGGCCCTGAATAACCCTTCTAATGACACTCTTTCTTTATTTTATGATCATCGGACCCAATTGGAAATATTAAGAAAAATGGGAAAGACCGATGAAGTCATAGAAGGGTATTACAAAATGTTGGAATGGTTTGCTCCTTCCAAAGAATATCATTATCTAACTTACACCATAGCCGAAGACATCGTAAACTATTATCTAGGACAGCAAGACTTCGACAAGGCACTGGAATCTGTGCAAAACCTCCGCCTGTATCGTCGCAATCGCTATGATATACCTTACTACCAATTGATCCGAGGCCAAATATTCCAGTCCCTGCATCAATTGGACTCGGCCGGATATTATTATAAACAGGCAGCTACCTCAACTTCACCCTATATCGCCATTGAGGCTACCTCACGTTTATACCAGCTGACAAATGCGACCCAGCAACCGGAACAGGCATATTATCTGGCTAAAACAGAAGATATACTATATAAAGACCTCACATCAAACCTCAAAGCAAAAGAAACCACCAGAAAATATAATGAAGTAAAGCTCCAGAACGAACTCTATCAACTACGCCTTACCCAACAAGAAAAAGAGCTGTGGATGATGGGAATAGCAGTTATTTTATTACTTATAGCTCTACTAATACTCTTTTTCTATCATCAGGAAAAGAAAAAAAGACTAGTATCGGAACGAAGGCTACAAGCAGAACAGGCCGGAGAGGAAGCTCGTCGGCTACAACATGAAAATGAACTATTACATAAAGAAGCCGAATTAAGTGCACTGCGCGAAAAAGATCATCATGCGCAACACAGGAAGCGAGATGCGTGAAGCTTTGTTCCGTCATATTTCTTTCTTTCAGAAACTTCCTTCTCTCCACATCGAGAACTCTACAGATGACAATCCGAATAGGAAGAAAATTACTGTAAGCGATGCAGAATGGTGTGAAGTGAAGCAAGCGGTAAATGACGCATTTAATAATTTTGTTGATCGTCTGCAAGAAGATTATCCGCAACTCAATGAAAAAGATATCTGCTTTTGTTGCCTGGTAAAGATTAACGTGAACATACAAGATCTATCGGATATCTATTGCGTCAGCAAAGCGGCCATAACCAAACGCAAATACCGAATTAAAACAGAAAAGATGCATATTTCTGACGAAACTCTCAGCCTGGATGCCATTCTTCAAAACTTCGGATAGTATTTGTCCGCCTATCCGAAGAGGCTATATTTACATAACCATTTATAAAACAACAATTTAAACTATATTCATACAATCATTCTTGTCCGCCTGTTTTTTTGCCTTCTCTTACCTTAATATCTAATTTTGCTGTTACAAAACGCGTTTGATTATTCATCTAATTATTTATGCTTATGAAAACAAGAATGATCTATCACAGTTTGGCAATCTGTTGTCTATTGCCTGCTTTTGCTTTTACAACCGGTGAAAACGACCCATTTATCAAATCGCCTACTGTTGCCAAACTAACAAATACCCCTAACGGTCCGCTAATCAGTTGCGATCTGAAGGCACTAAAAGATACTGTAAACTTCCCATTGAGCCAGTTAACAGAAGAATTACAGATTGTAAAATTAGACAATCGGGACGAAGCACTTATTGGCGGCTGGATACGAACAACCGTCGGAGAAAAATATATTTTAGTGAGCAATAACAAACAAACTCCTTATAAACTATTCGACCGGACAGGTAAATTTATCACCAATATCGGATCTTATGGACAAGGCCCGAATGAATATCTAAACACTTATGCCGAACAACTGGACGAAGCCAATAATCGCATCTATATCCTACCCTGGCAAAGCAGCAAGATATTGGTATTCGACTTGAAAGGTAATGCATGGATCCTACCCCCTGTGCCTGAGAGTTCCTAAAGGAAAATTCCGGGTAAACACAGCTAAGTCAGAAGTCACAGTCACAGTCCTGCCATTCCCTAAATGGCCGGCAGTAGTCTGGACACAAGATTTAAAGGGTAAACGTAAAAACTTTGTAGCACCGGGAAGCCTTGCCATGCCACAAGACTTCAGTAACGAAGTGTCAATGGGGAATAACACAGCTGCCTACGATGTGATGTTAATGAAAATCATGCCACAACCAAGTGTAGATACCCTCTACCATTATAATGCCGCCAGCAACAAACTGGAAGGACGTTTCACCGTCAAGTATCCTTCAAATGATAAAATCCCCTGGCATGCATATTATGAAATCCCTAAATATTTCATCGGTGATGTCTCTTTCCCAATACAAATAGACGAAAGTACATTCTCCGGCTCTAAACCGGCTTATTACATGGTTGACAAAAAAACATTGCATGGCAATTATGTGCGGCTTTACAACGATTTTATCAGTACCCCGAGTCAGACGATCTATCCTTCGTTCAACAATGGATATTATGTCACTAATATGGAGCCTATGGCATTGAAAGAGATACTAGAGAAAGAAGTAAACAAAAAAGGACTGACCGCAGATAAAAAGAAAAAGGTACAGAACTTGATCAAGACGTTAAATGACAATGACAATAATATTGTAATGTTCGCCAAACTGAAACAATAACAAGATGGTTTATAGAAAAATCTCCCTATAGAAGAATTTTTATTTTTAGATACAGAAGACCGGTAATATTCCTAATAGAACGTTACCGGCCTCTGATTGTTTCACTTATTACTCTTTATTTCCGAAAAAACTGTTCTGCACGTCCCGGTGAAAATAGTTCCCATAAAGAAGCTACTGTCCAACCCGGAGCAAATATATCATTATAATATCCTTTCCCGTTTTGCCATAATCCCAATTGGTATGTTGCACTACCTCAGGATAATATCCGCACTTAGCCACTCCACACAGATGCCCTTCATAAGGGAGTAACTGACGCATTGAAGTACTGATTACTTCGGCAAACTGTGAGAAACGAGGTTCGCTATACTCTTTGGAAAGCCAATTTAGTATAGAAGCAAATTCAAAGATAAACACATCGATGTGATTGTTTTCCACAGATACATTGCCCCATCCGCGCGTCTTGAGCCCAATATCTCCCAACATCTGTCCGGGCGCAAAAGGTACATCCCACAAATAATACCATGACAAAGCAAAATAAGCTGCTTTTTTTGTCAATCCCGTATAGTGTTCACGTTCTTTGCCCTGACTTACCAAAGCTAAATAATAAGTAGCTGTAGCCGCATATAAAGAGGCCTCTTTATCCTCACAGTTTGCATCAAGAGTAGACGAAAAATAATCCGATTTAGAGATTAATTCTTTCTCCAGATATTCGGCGGTCCGTTTAGCACTTTCAGATAACGTTTATCCTTGAAATATTTATACCCCATCACTAAAGGCAGAGTAGCCGATGGTGTACTTCCGCCACTCTTATCTACAATAGAAAGATCATCCTTAAATTTACGGGAAAACTTCCTTCCGGATTTTGCAACTGCAGGAATACATCAAGCATTTTACGTACCTTCGCTTCCCACTCAGGATGTTTACGTCCGTTTCTTTTCTCAAAATCCAGATAATGAAATATAGCATAAATACCTTCGGACTGACGCCGAATGCTAAATACCGTCTCCTCATAACCGGTACGGTAGTCAACGAACTCTTTGAAAAAACCTGCAGGAGAAAACCCATTCACCAAATAAGTATCAAAGACTTTCGCTGCATTCTCTTTTAAATCAGCCCGATTATTCTTCCAGCCATATTCCCAGGCATTAAATGCGTTCAGCAAAACTCGTCCCACAAAACCAACCTCTGCCGAACCTGTATTTTGGCAATCATCAGTACGCATATGTACCCCTGAATTATAGTTCAGAGGACGATCACCTACAAAACTCTCAATAAAAAAATGGCTAAGAATCTCTTTAGTATAATCAGGAGTATAATCCGTTTCCACAGGTTTCGGTTGAAAAGTATCATAGCAATATTCCCAAGTATGACTTACAAACTCGGCAAAATCCTCCCCTTTTCCTTCATGAATTTCCCAGGTTAGTGAAATACTCTCTCCTTTCTTTAATAGTTGGAAAGCAGTGACTGAAGGTGCAAGTGTAAGTTTACGAATATAGGTTTTTGGAGCCTCTTTATACGGAAAACCAAATGCCAAAGCAGCCGTTCCATCCAGATTTTCAAATCCGGTGAAACCGAGTGAAGTAGTTCCCGAAAGAATCACCTCACCTTCCTTATGAGTACTCAAAGCGTCCTGAATATATTCTGCCCGGCGGACCACAGTCATGTATTTCTTTTGTTTTTCATCAAAAATACCGGTCAAAGGCGTGCTCAATCTATCTTCACGCACTACCCAGCTATCGGAAGTATGAAACGATGGAGCCTCTTTAGGTGAACGTAAATTACGACGATACCAGAAACCTGGCAAATAAAACTGGCAATCATCATGACGAAAATCCGTTCTGATTCGCTCTTCAAAATTGAAGTACACATCTTCCATAGCCGTCAGAACCACCGTTACCTGCTGTTTATCATCCACAGTTGATATCTGCTGAAAGATAGTTACCGGTATTTTCTCTTTGCTTTCCACTCATAATCGAAATAACTATCCGATAGTTTACTGAGAGTAAGCGGATATTCCACAGCCGGATTCCCGGGACTTTAAGTGCCAAAGAAGCTTGTGACTTTTCCGGAGAATAATTAGCTGCCCCTGCAGTTCCGGAAAAAGCTACTGCCAGACACACCATTGTCTTTAAAATCATTTTCATAAGGGTCTTTTCATTTTAGTAATTTCTATTTGTCGAATGATGATGACAAAGTTACCCTAACCGGCAGTTCTTTTATAAAACAAATAACCCAATTAATGACAAAAATGTCCTAAACACATAGATTCATAACAATATCCGACCTTTTTTTAGCATTACCCTATAAAGTCCTTTGGAAGTACCCCGAATTGTTTCAAGAAACATTTAGAGAAATAAGAAGGCGAATTAAATCCCACTGTATAACAAATTTCATTGACGCGACTCTTGCCCTCTTTCAGCAATTGTGCCGCTTGCTTTAAGCGTTCCAAACGGAGGTACTCATTCGGGCTTAAGTCCAATACACCTTTAATTTTTCGATAGAAGCTGGATCGACTCATCTTCACGCATCTGCCATATCTTCCATGCTGAACTCCGGATTATGCAGATTAGCCTGAATAATATCATTCAACTTCCATATAAACTCTTCATCGGCTTTGGTCAAAGCCATCGTATTAACTGCCACAAAGGGTGACTTCGCAAAGTCTGACGTAACTTTTCACGATTATGAATCAGGCTGGAAATATTTGCGAGCAGATATTCCACAGAGAAAGGCTTTTCAATATAAGCATCAGCCCCAGTTCCAATCCTTCGATTTTCGATTGAATATTAGTCTTGGCAGTTAGCAGTACAACGGAATATGACTATAACTCAAATCTGACTTAATAGTTTTACACAGTTCAAAACCATCCATCTGAGGCATCATTACATCACTCACCACCAGATTAACATAATGATTATCTAAAACAGCAAGTGCTTCAATTCCATTCATAGCAGTTAGAACCGAATACTCCGTTGTAAGTTGCTTCCTGATAAAAGCTAACATATCCGGATTATCTTCTACCACTAGAATCATCGGTTTCTTTTCTTTCGTATCGGTTTCTTCCTGTTCCCATCCACAAGAGTTCTCCTCAACCTGTGATACGTTTTCAGCCGAGAGAGTAATTGTAGAATCTTGATTCACCGGCAAGGTCAAGCAAAAGCAATTCACCTCTTCACCCTTTTCCATCATCAGACTACCTTGATGTAATTCTGCCAAAGAACGTGATAGGGCCAACCCGATACCTGTTCCGGTAGTTACTTCATCTTCTTTATCCAACCGTACGAAAGGTTTAAAATCTCCTCTTTCATTGTATCAGGAATCATCTCCCCATCATTAAAAGTTCGTATGTGAAATACTTTTCGTCTGTTTCCAAAGAAATCCGGAGATAAGTAGAGGCATATTTCACTCCATTATTCAGCAAGTTACTGATTATTTTTGTCAAAGCTTCCTGATTGACATCCGCCATAAAGCACTCCTGGGGAAGTTCTAATATAAAATCCAATCCTTTTTGCTTGGCCAAAGAAGTAAAACGGAGATAGGTTTCACGAAGCACTGCAACAACGTCACATTCAGTAAAGTTCAACCGGAATCCCCGTGTTTCTGTCTTTCGAAAATCCAACAACTGATTGGTAAGATTCAACAAACGCTCCGTATTCTGCTTCATGATATACAAATCCTCTTTCGTTTCCGAATCCACTTCCTTTTTCAGGATAATATTTTCCAAAGGACCTTTAATCAGGGTCAGCGGAGTTCGTATTTCGTGAGCAACGTTGGTAAAGAAATCAATCTTAGCATGATAGACTTCCCGTTCTTTCTCTTGTTCAAGCATTTCCATTTGGCGATGTTGCTTCCGATAATTCCGTCTTTTAAAGTAGAAGATGACACAGACCAGACACCCCATGAAAAATAATACATAGAAACAATATGCCCATCCGGACAAGTAGAATGGAGGAAGAATAGAAAGATGAAGTGAAGTCTCCTGTTCATTCCACACTCCGTCACTATTAGAGGCCTTTACTTTAAACACATAATCGCCATAGCCTAAATTGGAATAAGTCACCAAAGGGCTTTCTCTATTGTCAACCAGCCTTCGTCAAAGCCCTCAAGCTTATACATCAGTTTATTCATCCTTGGAGCCTGATAACTTAGAGCAGCGATACGAAAAGAAAGAATTTTGATCGGCAGTGAGTACCACTTTGTCAGAAAACGTAATACTGCTCTTCAAGGGTGAATCGGTTTCTCCAACCGGCACCTCTTTATTAAACAGCAAGAAATCAGTAATAGCTACTGCCGGCACCTGCCTGTTTTCAGCGAAAGTTCGGGGATCAAATGCTACAAATCCGTTAATACTACCCAAATAAATGTTACCAGCCTCATCTTTAAATCCCGAACGGTAATTAAACTGGTTGGTCGGTAAGCCATTAGCAGTAGAATACTTTCATTTCCATGGTTTTGGGATCAAAACGGACCAACCCATATTTGTAGTAAGCCACAAAAAACGATCATCATCTTCCACAATCTGGTAAACCACATCATTGGGAAGTCCATCTTTCAGCCCATAGCGTGTAAATGTTTCCGTATCAGGATGAAATAGACAAAATCCCCCACCTTGTGTAGTTAGCCATATCTGGCGATACGAGTCCTCAAAAACACTCAGCACTTTATCATATGGCAGACTCCTTTCATCCTCGGCATCAAATACATAGTTTTTCCATCTTCGTGCACTTACGTCATAACAATAAGCTCCATTGGCATAAGTTGCCAACCAAAGATTTCCATAAGAATCTTCTTTAATATCATAAACAAACTTACCATTCAACTCCGGAATGCAGTCAAAACTATCCTGAGTACGGTTGTAACGCAGTAAACCAAACAGTGTACCCAGATAAATTTCTCCGGCAAGTCCGACAAATAGAGAAAATGCTATTATCGTTCAACGAATGTGGAGTATGACCTTCCGTATACGTCCTCAGAACCACTCCCGTCCGTGTATCAATCACCCGAAGTCCTTTGAGAATGTTCCCACCCACAAATGACTGCCATCCATGCACAAACCATGGATATTAGTAAATCCGGCACTTGGCTCAAAGTGGAATTCTTTCGTTTTCGGATTAAAGTGATTTAATCCGCCGTCTTCCGTTCTATCCACAAGTACCGTCATCCGCCCGACAGAATTCACGTACCCGCTTACCATGCAGACTATTTGCTATATTCTTAGGATAATATTTTGCAAAATAGGTATATTGTCTGGATAATAATCACTCCTCCGAAATAAGAACCGATCCAGAGCTTCTTCACGATCTTTATATAAAGCATAGATAGCATTGTCTGACAAAGAATAAGAGTCATAAAAGAGAAGCACGTAAATGAATGAATTGCGCTGTACCAAATTATAAATATAAATCCGGACTCAGTCTATCCACAATTCATTATCAGAATATGGCAGCAGATCGACAAAATAGATTCACCACTCTCATCGATAGCCAACAGGTTGCACTTGCCCCGAAGTCAGATTCAACTCACTCACACCTTCCTTCACAGAACAAATATACAAACAATTATAGTTTCCTTGAACTATTTTGGTGATTACTCCTCCTTCAAATTCTCTTTTACCATCTTCTGGCGATCCATGGGATGCACAGTTGCCAGATTATCTTTGGAGTAATAAAGACCATCACCATAAAATCCGGCAAAAGAGTTCCACCGCTATCGAAAGTAGAACATTTGATATTGGAAGAAATCTCATTAACGGATAATTGAAGTAGTTTTTGTTCAGCCAGACCATCCGTCCACACCTTCCCAAAACCTCCCGGTTTGGTGCGCGGTTTCCAGATTCCCGCACGGAAGATTTTTACTCTTTGGCTGCCAGTTGGGTAGCTGTTGACATTACTTGCTCTTCTGTTTCGGCGCTGCAAGGCCGGCTATTACCATCGGGCGTTTATCTTCCACACCCGGCAATAAGATTGATTCGAGTTCCATATCGATCTAATTCGTTTAGTTGTTATTTCATTATTGATTTGATTCGTTCCAGCGCTTCTGCCAGCTTGCGTCTTTGCAGCAGAGAGAATGCGGATGTATCTTGCTCCGTTGCTTCCGAATATAAATCCAGGAGTGATGAAGACGCGGGCCTCCTGCAGCACTTTCTCTGTCAGTTCTTCCACGTCGGCGCAACTTGCGGGGATTTTTCCCCAGAGAAACATGCCCACCTGCTTTTCGTCGTACGTGCATCCCAGCGTTTTCATAATCTCGCCGGCCAGGTGACGACGGTTCCGATAGTTTACATTGTTGCCTTCGTACCAGGTCGAATCCGCTTCAAGTGCTTTGGCAGCTGCCAGTTGCATGGCACGGAACATTCCGCTGTCGATGTTGCTTTTCACTTTCAGAATCCATTGTACAAACTCTGCGTTCGAAGCCAGCATGCCGATACGCCATCCCGGCATATTGTGACTTTTACTCATGGAGTTGAATTCTATACAGCATTCTTTGGCACCCGGCACACTCAGGATACTGATCGGCTTATCGTTCAGGATAAAGCTGTACGGATTGTCGTTCACAATCACGATGTTCTTGCGGCGGGCAAACTCCACCAGGCGGTTGTACAGTTCGGGGGAGCGTTGGCACCCGGAGGCATGTTCGGATAGTTGGTCCACATCAGTTTCACGCGGCTCAGATCCATCTTTTCCAGTTCATCGAAGTCCGGCATCCATCCGTCTTCCTCTTTCAGGTTATAGTTCACCACCTCGGCACCCAGTATTTTGCTTAACGAAGTGTAGGTGGGATATCCCGGATTGGGCACCAGTACCTGTTCTCCCGGATTGACAAAAGCGAGTGTCACGTGCAAGATGCCTTCTTTTGATCCGATCAGCGGCTGAATTTCTGTTGCCGGATTCAGTTCCACTCCATACCAGCGTTTATACCAGTCGGCAAAACCCTTGCGAAGTTCCGGTATACCCACATACGGTTGATAACCGTGTCCGTTCGGATCGTGAGCATTATTACATAGCGTTTCGATGGTCTGTTCCGAAGGAGGCATGTCCGGGCTTCCGATTCCCAGGCTGATTACATCTTTACCTTCTGCGTTCATCCGTGCCACTTCTTTCAGTTTCTTCGAAAAGTAGTATTCGCTTACACCGGCCAGTCTGTCGGCCGGCGCTACCTATACGTTTGATTTTCCTTCTGCATATTCGCCTAATATTTTAAGTTCTTTCGTCAATGGAGTGATTGCTGTAATCGATTGTTTATATCTCAGGTAATCGTTGAAAGCTACATCTACGTAAAACTGGTATTCCCATTCCCGTCCGATGATAGGGAGCGATTGTATTTTGTTAAGTTGATATTATAAAAGATAGAATAGACAGAACCTGTGAGAGACTTCCTTCGGAGTGGGGAGAGTGAAAACGATGTTTGCTTTGTTGAGAACGGTGTTTTGCTTTCGTATCTCGTCCACCTGCCACGGATCTGCCACTACCAGAAAACGGGTGAAATTGTGTTTGTTGGTTTCGATGCCTTCCTGCAGTACCTTCATTCCGTAGCGTTCGGCAGCGGCACGGGAACAGATGGCGGCGTGCCCTTTCAGGTTTTCCGTTTGATGATTTCGGCACTCAAAGCCGTATCTTCGGCTTCTACCACTTTGATACGTGGGTGTTGGTTCAGGAACTCCCGGCATTGCATCAGGGCAATCGGGTGAGAGTTCACCTCGGTAATGTCATTCCAGTCCTCTTCGGGCAGGCAAACGAAGCTATGCGAAATGCGTAATTTGTATTCGCCGATAATTTGTGTGCCGCTTTGGCGCAACAATTCGTTGTTGTGCAGCAGGCTTCCTGCAATCGTGTTTTCAATGGCCAGCATCCCGATGGTCTGACTATCTTTCGGATGGCAGCAAACACATCTTCAAAGTTGGCGCAACAGATTAATTCTATCTCTTCTCCTTCGAAGTACTTGTGTGCGGCTATATCGTGATACGAGCCCAGTGTTCCTTGAATTGCTATTCTTTTCATTCCTATTGAGTATATGGTATAAAAAATCCCGCGTCCATGTCGGGCAGGATTCATATAATAGTTTCTCTTAATTTCAGTTCTTAAGCACCCTGTCACTTGATACATACAAACTCCCGCTCTACTTTCTGGCTAAAGTAAAAGTAAAAAAAGAAGTAATATGTAAAAGTGAATACGTTCATCAGATCTATTTTCTTTTTGTTTTAAATCTGAGGCAAAATTAATGCTTTTATCTTAAACGCAAATAAAAAACAAACTTTTTTTTGTGATTTATGTGTTTATATTCCCAATTTGTGCTTTTATGACTATAAATGGCCTTTATAATATAGTATATAGGCTTGTCTTTGTTAATGTTTGCTAAATGGGACGTTTCAGTTCTTAAGATGCTAGTTTTTCTCCTAAAAACTTCTTTTATTTGTCAGACAAATAAGATTAATCTTATTTTAACTAAACTGAATTGTTATACTATGGATACATTAAAACTACATGGTCAGGCGATAACTTTGGTCGATCAGGTCGAAGATAACCTACTTACTTATTTTAGAACCAAAGATCTGCGGGCAGGAGATGCCATTCCCAATGAGATGGAACTGGCCGCTGCTTTGGGTGTGGCACGTAGTGTGAGGAGGCCCTCAGCCGATTGAAAATGGTAGGGATGATCGAGACACGTACCAGGCGGGGAATGATTCTGACCGAACCTTCTATCCTTGGAGGCATGAAGCGGGTTGTCGATCCTCGCATTCTGAGTGAGCATTCCCTGTTTGATCTTTTAGGTTTCAGGATTGCTTTGGAATTGGGAATTTGCAGTGATCTTTTCAGAATATAACTCCGGAAGATATTGTTGAACTGAAGGAGATTGTCCGGTTGGGAATCGCTTTTGAGAACAATGAATATGCTATCAGTGAATTTACTTTTCATGCTAAACTTTATGAGATAACCGGTAATGCCACTATCCGTGAATTTCAGGAGATCATCCATCCCGTGATGGTTTTTGTGAAAGACAAATTCAAAGAGTTGCTCGAACCTATTAATATAGAGATAAAGAGCGGGGAGAATTGGTAACTCACGCTGACCTTCTCGGCTTTGGAAAAACATGATGAGGCCGGTTATAGAAAGGCGCTTGAGAAACATTTTGCCGTATACAAGATTTTTATGAAACGTAGAATCGTTAACGAATAATCGGGGGATTGCAAGAAGTCAAACAGAATTTTAGCATTCCCTTGGGGAATATCTGGAGGATGGCCGTTCTTTTTGCAGGTAACCGGGTAAATAACCATTTATTGTAGCTGCGCAGCCATTTTATACCTTTGTTATCGACACTGAGAATGGGTTTCCAATCAGAGATTCCTTATTCTTATTAATATCTAATTAAATAATAAAATGAAACATTATCAACGTTTGGAAGGAATGGTTGCCGCCACTTTTACTCCTATGGATGCGCGGGGAGATATCAATCTTTCTGTTATAGACAAATACGCCGACCTGATGGCTGAATCAGGAATGGCAGGTGTATTTGTTTGTGGAACCACAGGAGAATCTCATTCACTGACTACGGGTGAGCGTAAAGCTATTCTTGCTCAGTGGATAAAGTCTGCCCGGAAACGCTTCAAGGTGATTGCGCATGTGGGTAGTAACTGCCAATTGGAAGCTATGGAGCTGGCTCGGCATGCACAAGAGGTGGAAGCTGATGCTTTTGCCGCTATGGCTCCCTGTTTTTTTAAACCCTCTTCGGTAAAGGATCTGGTGGACTTTTTACTCAATTGCTCAAAGTGCTCCCGATCTTCCTTTCTATTATTATAATATGCCGTCTATGACGGGAGTATCTCTTTCGGTTCCCTCTTTCTTATAGAGGAAAGAAAACGATGCCTAATCTGGTTGGAACAAAATTCACACACAATAACCTGATGGAGATGGGTGAATGTTTGGAACTCAATAATGGAGAATTCGAAGTGCTGCATGGATACGATGAAATTCTGATTGCCGGATTGGCTTTAGGAGCCGTTGCCGGTGTTGGTAGTACCTACAATTATTTACCTGCTGTATATCAGAATCTTTTTGATGCGTTCAAGGAAGGTGATATCTGTACTGCTCGCCGGATGCAGCAGAAGTCGATTGAAATAGTAAAAATAATAATTAAATACGGAGGAGGTGTACGTGGAGGAAAAGCAATAATGAATTTAATAGGTGTTGATTGCGGCCGGTGTCGTCTGCCCGTCACACCGTTTGGCGATGATGAATATTCTTCGCTCAAAGAGATCTTGAAAAATAGGTTTCTTGAATTAAAAAAAAAAGTAGGGAAGGGAAATAGACTTTGGACGGAATATACCCCCTTCGCCCTACGCCTTAAATTTTATATTAAAGCATACAAAGATGAGAAAAATTACTCGAATTAAGTGTCTCATGTTGTTTTATTGACATTTATTGGGACATTAGCACCCGTTCATGCTCAACAAAGTGGCAATTTTGAGATTAGTGGTGTTGTTAGGACATCCGGAGAACCGGTCATAGGTGCTACAGTTATTGTAAAGAACACACAAATAGGTACAACTACCGATGTCGATGGAAAATTTAAATTGAAGGTTCCACATAAATCTTTGTTACAAATCTCCTTTATTGGAATGAAAACCAAGGATCTGAAAGTAACCAATAATACATTTTATGAAATTACTTTGGAAGATGAATCGGTTCTACTTGACGAGGTCGTAGCCATCGGTTATGGAACTCAATCTAAGGCAACCGTTACTTCAGGAGTTGTATCTGTGAAGAAAGCGGAGTTAATGTCTTCTGTCTCTGCATCTCCTTTGAACAATCTACAGGGAAAGGTTGCTGGACTGGATATTCGACAGACTACCGGACAGCCGGTGCACAGCCGGTAGTGCTGATCCGTGGCGGGTCAACCGATCCGGCTAACGACTCCCCTCTTTTGTCATTGATGGGGTTGTCCGTAGCAACATGAATGGACTCAATCAGGAAGATATTGAGTCTATGGAAGTACTGAAAGATGCCGCTTCCGCTGCAATTTATGGTGCTAAGGCCGCCAATGGGATCATTCTTATTACTACCAAGCAAGGCTCTTCAAAAGATGGTAAAGCCACTATTTCCGCTTCCGTTTGGGAGTTGAGCAGATTCGGCAGCATTATCCGTTTTCCGGTGCACGCGACTATCTGTATGCTTCCCGTTTAGCCGGTTCCCGTGGAATCAATGACGCCAATGTCAGCGGACGCCTGGAAGGCGGCGCATATCCTTATTCAACAGGTAATATCAATTATAAAATGGAGCCTTGGAAGGATATGGCTATTCTCGTTTCACTACCGAATATTTAGATGATTTGATTTCCAATATGGGACAGTCTTATGTCGATGATTTGCTGAACAGACAAGGATATGAAACGATGACCGATCCTTATTCGGGAAAACAGTTGATATTTAAAGACAATCACTATCAAAAAGATGTATTGTTTCAGACTGCATTGACACACAACTACGATCTGAGTGTTTCCGGCGGAAATGACAAAGGTAATTATTATGTGAGTTTGGGGTATATTAATTCCGAAGGTATTGTTCTGGGTACGGGATACGATCGTTTCAGCCTTACTGCCAATGGAAATTACAATCTTCGCAGTAATTTAAAATTAACCGTCGGATTGAAACATTCCACAATTTCGAATAAAGCGACTGATCCGGAGAACTCGGGCACAGCACAATGGACCGTTCTTCTCGCTATCCTACGACCTTCCGTCTGTATTATGACGATGGAACTCGGTATTGGTGAAGCCGGAGGCTCACCGGAATAGACTGCACGAATTATATATCAGGATATTTCGGACAAAACATCGAAACACGATTCAGTTAGGATTGGATTGGGAGATTCTGAAGGGATTGCATTTTAAGCCGTCAGCCTCCTATTATATGCAGGAAAATATCTATCGTTTTTGAGAAGTATAACGAGTTTAATAAAGGTCGTAAGACACTAGAAACACGACCAGTATAAGCAAATCATGAGACGCGGTGTTTACCTATGATAAAGTATTCAGTGATAAACACACTCTTAATGCAATGATAGGTATGAATTATACCCAGGACGATACTTATAAATTGAAGGAACAGGCTCAAGCCCTACGGTTATGTACCTACACAAGCCGATTTACAGTACCGCTTCCTCTTTGGATAAAGAAGTACTGGTAGGTTTCTTTGCCCGTGTCAATTATGACTATAAGCGCCGCTATTTGCTGACTTGGTTTCAGCACGCTAGACGGTAGCCTCCCAATTTGCCGAAGATCATAAATTCGCATTGTTTCC
>VOFL01000076.1_pt1 | contig 18039 bp, 19 predicted proteins | sample 5384111 | NCBI WGS metagenome assembly VOFL01 (sample SAMN12384731, study PRJNA508395) | synthetic metagenome | isolation source: mock microbial community "Gut Microbiome Whole cell Mix" consisting of 8.3%...
GCTGTAAAAGCCAATAAGGCAAAAAGGAAAAACAATTTCATAGCATGCTGTTTTATGATGAATAAACCTTTTCCAACAGGACGAAACAACAAGTATTTTGTACTCTATACTTCTTAAAGTATCAATCTAAATCAATAATAAATATCCATCATATAACAAGATGTATCTCGAGACATAAAATACGATTTATATCCGAGACAATCCTACATAGAATAATGATGAGAATCAGCCTTTAGTTTCCAAATAAACCAGCTGCGTCTGCAAATACTCTTCCAGCCCATGTTTACCATCCGCGCCGCCGATACCAGATTTACGCCATCCGGCATGGAATCCCTGCATCGCCTCAAAATTCTCACGATTCACATAAGTTTCACCAAATTTCAACGCACGAATCAATTTGAATGTCATATCCAGGTTCTGGGTATAAATAGAAGAAGTCAGCCCATATTCACAATCATTAGCCCAGGCAATGGCGTCTTCCACCTCTGTAAACTCAACAACCGGAGGTACCGGTCCAAAAGTTTCTTCCTGAATAATATCCATCTTTTGGGTACAATTAGTCAAAATCGTCGGTTCAAAGAAATATCCTTTAGTACCGATACGATGACCACCACGCATAGCAACTCAGCTCCCTGCTCAATAGCTTTTTCCACTTTCTCTTCTACTGATTTCAGTGCATTGGCATCAATCAACGGACCCATATCGAGGTCTGTATACTGATTCGGATCACCCACTTTCACCTGCTTGAATCCTGCCAACAATTTCTCAAGAAAAGCCTCTTTTATACTAGAATGTACATACACGCGCTCACAGCAATTACATACCTGTCCTGTATTAATAACACGCGAAGCAATAATGGATTTTACAGCTAAATCCAAATCTGCATCCGGCATTACAATACCGGGAGCCTTCCCTCCCAATTCCAAAGAAACCTTCGTCACATTGGTAGAAGCGGCTGCCATAGTCTGTATTCCAGCCTCCACACTTCCAGTCAGACTAACCATACCTACTTTGGGGTTAGCAGCCAATTCATGTCCAATCACCGAACCACGACCGTTCACCAGATTGAATACACCTTTAGGCAACCTTCATCTACAATCTGTGCGAAAACATACGCGTTTTCCGGTGTCAGCTGACTCGGCTTTACCACAATTGTATTCCCCGTCAACAGAGCAGGAGCGGCCTTACGGGCAATCAAGAAAAAAGGAAAATTCCAAGGCAGGATGCCTGTTGTCACCCCAATAGGTTTCTTAAAGACAAATATATTTTCGTGAGGACGGTCACTAGGAATGATTTCCCCTTCATAGCGACGGGCCCATCCGGCCATATAATCAAGGTAATCAGCCGTAAATAACACCTCTACATTAGCTAATCCTCTTGTTTTTCCACCCTCCCGGATAATAATATCAGTCAATTCCTGTTCCCGCTTGCGGATACCTTGTGCAATCCGAGTTAAATAGCCGGCACGTTCAATAGAGGTAAGACTCTCCCAAGAAAGCTGTGCCTTCACGGCAGCATTTATAGCAGCACGTGCATCTTCCGGTGTGCCATCAGGCATTTTAGATATCACTTCTTCCGTAGAAGGGTTCAATACATCAATCCACTTATCGGATTGGTTTTCGATGAATCGCCCATCGATGTACATCTTTAGTTCTTTCATGGTCTTAAATGTAAAATGAGTACCTTATTTCTTTCAATCTGAAATATTCAAGCAGCATTTTACAAATATATCGTTATTTATAAAGCCCAAAAATGTATTTTTGTTCATTAACATGGAAATTTATACACTTTAATTGAACTTTATGAATCATATTTATAATTATTCCTCCATCAACTGCCACAAAAGCTATCTCCTTCTTATCACTAAAACATCACTTATTTATATTGTGTAGGCAACACCCCAAACAGTTTCTTGAATGATTTTGTGAAATAACTAGGTGTATTAAAACCAACCTTATCAGCTATCTCAGCAATGGTAAGCCCTCCCTCTTTCAATAATTCGGCAGCTTTACGAAGACGTACATTCTTCACAAAATCAGAAGGCGAGCTTCCGGTGATGGATGTAATCTTACGATAAAGAGTAGCACGGCTCATGCACATATCCCTACTTAAATCTTCTATGGAATATTCAGGATTACTAAGGTTCTTCTCAACCATATCCAATGCCTTCCTTATTAATTGCTCATCAGATGCTGAAATAGAATTCGCTTCTACTTTTCCTTCTTCCGACAATGGATCTATCTCATGCCTTTGCTCCGGATTTTGTTCCAGTGGCAGAACAGTCTGTGCAACAATGGACTTCCGTAATTTCATATATCCGGCCCAATCCCCAAACAACCGATAAAACAACAAGCACATAAAACAAATACGCCCAACCTGTTTCATACCAAGCAGGCAAACACTGGATCATGACCGTTAATGTACTCTTACTCCACAGCCCATTCTCATCTGTAACACGGACTTCCAGTTCAAATTCCCCTTGACAAATCTGACAATCCGATACTATTTTCCCTGCCGGCAAGGCCACCCAATTATCGTTTCTTTGTTTATAACGATAAGCATATCTTACCTTATCCGTATTCAAATGGTCAAAAGTAGAAAAAACAATTTCACATTTCTCTCATGAGGAGACAGGCTTATTTTCTTTTGATTATCCACCCCGATTTCAGAGGTGTTATTCATTTCGACGGATGTCAAATGCACCGTTGGTTCAGGGATCCTCCTCTTTTTTCATTATAGAGGAAAAGTCACAATTCCACCTCGTCCACCCACACTCATTTCTCCCCGAGGATCTTTATACAATGACTGAAATCTTCCAGATTTATCCAAGAATCAGTACAAGACATCATAGTAAAGATATGTGTTGGGATGATAGACCATCACCCGCTGTGATGTAAGAATCCAAAGATTCCCATCGTCATCCGACTTTATATCCAACACAGCATCCCCTGTCAATCCACAATCTTTTGTCCGGGAAATAAAATCATTCGTATCCGGAGAATAACTATACACATTGCCCTGTTTAGTACCCACCCAAAGATTGTTGTCCGGTGCAACAGTCAATACCGAATAATTTTCTCCTGTATCCTTTATTTGCAACCGGCTTTCTCCGGAAATTCTCCACAACCCTCTACTTTCAGTTGCAAAATAAACAACTCCTTCATTAGACGAAACGATAGCATTTATAAAACCAACATCATCACAAACTGTAGTCAATCGGCCTTCCTCCAAGCTATACCGGAATAAATGGTAAGTAGTCCCTATCCAAAGATTCCCACGACGGTCATCATGCAAAGCACGGATACGCTCACCTTGTTTAATGGGTATGGTACATACGATGGATTCAAAAGCCGGTCCTCCTTATACCGAATTAAAATTACCGAATGATCCCTTACCATATAGATTCCCTCTCTATCCGATGGCCTCTCAAAAAAAAAAAGCTCCCTGTCATTCTTAACAACAGACATACGATCTCTTTGGGGATCATAAGCATACAGCCCCAATTTCTTTTGCCTGATCCAATAATAATTTTTCTCTTGAGAAAACTGCATAGGAGATGCGATTACCCCCAGATTTTGCTTTACCCCTTCCATAGACAAAGGAAGCACTTCATTGGGTAGAAAAGAAATAATGAAAGAAGAAGGATAATAACCTGTCACCCATAAATTTCCGGATTGATCGGAAAGAATCTTTGTGAGGATTTTCCTGTCAGCTGATAATAAACGGAGAGATCCACCTTATCCAAGGATGCATCGGCCGTTATTTTATAGGCATATAAGTTATCTGCCGCAGTCACCTAAATATCCCTTAACAGAATCTTGTATGATATGATGAAGCTTTCGGGCATCGAGTTAGAAGACGCATTATCCACTGTTTGCAATCCAAACATTTTGTCCGTATCCTGTGCCTTGGGGTCAAAACGTACAATTCCTTTCCCAAGTAGTAACCCAATAATACGGAGTGTTATGATCTTCCGTCATGCTTGTGGGATACTCATCATAGGGCCAAGGATATGAAATAAAGAGTCCTTTACCTTATCATAGCAAAAAAGCCCGCCTTTTGCTTGAGTTACCCAAACAGTCTGTTTCTTATCCTCATAAATAGAATTGACGGTATTCTCCCGTCCTTTCCATTTAAGAATGTATTTTCCGGTTCTTTCCCCTGACTCATTGTATCGAAACAAATGCCTGTTAGTCGAAATCCAGATCGTACCATCAGACGTCGCTGTCATTGTAGTTATAGTCCAGCTCTTTATCGTTTCATCAGCAAGCGCCCTTATCTCATAATCTGTTTTTGACAAAATATAGGCGCCACGCTTCGTTCCAAACCATATTTTCCTTCTCCGTCTTCAGTAATACACGTCACACTGTTGTTTTCCAAGATTCCCGGATTTTTGAAATCAGAACGGAACACTTTCACCATATATCCATCATCACGACACAAACCTCCCCCCTCAGTGCCATACCACATATATCCTTCCGAATCCTGGAAGATACAAAGCAATTCTTTGGTCGGCAACTGTTCCGAATTAGGAAGGTTTCTTACTATCATATCAAATGCTTTGACCGGAACGGCATTTATCCGCACAGTCAATAACAAAATAATGATTGGTAATACTATCCTTCCTATGTTTTTCATATTCTTCACGCAAGTACTCTGTTGAAAACAAACGAATACAAAGCTAGGAAGAAATTCAAGAACTTGCAACTTGTCGGTTTAATCAAGTACATTAAGAATGACTTAATAAAGAATATGGCTATTGAACAGACACTTTTTCTATTCAACGCTCAGTCCTTCAACCGAAAGCTGTACCCGCCCTGTTCTCTCAGTACCAGTGGCTTCTTTCCGATCTTTTTTATAATTCTGACTGTACATCCTGCCGGAATGTCAATAGTGCTCTCCCCCTCGGCATTCAGTTTCAAGACAATATATCCTTCCTTTACCGGAATTCTGGAATGAATCCACTTCAAATGGAGTAACTCCGGTTTAATGGTATATTCATTCGTCTTCATCGAAGACTGGCTGAAACCGATAAGACCGTTCAATGCGCCTACCACTACCGGGACTCCATTCGCCCCATGACAAAGACTCAGGCCGTACGGACGATTATAAAATACCAGTTGACGGGCCCTGGAGGCATTCATCATAAAGTTCTCCGGGAAACGGGTATGTCCCTGATCCATCCAGTCGCCGAACACACCATAGATATGATCCCATAACTCTTTTATCCGCCCGGCTTTGGCATAAGCCAGAAACTCATAACCCTTCTCATAACTGACCACCTCATAATAGTTCGGCAAATTCGGCAGAACATTTTCAAACAGGTTGTCATAATGTTCTTTGGGAAAGATATCGGCCAGTATTCCCCAATATTGGGCATGATGCGAAATACGCTTGTCCACAGTCACATTGTCATTCATTGTACCGTTGATGAAGACTTTCCGGTCATTATCCCAAAAATGTTCAAAAATCTTCTTTTTCAGATTCCGGGCCAACTTGCGGTATCTGTCCGCCAATGCACTCTCCTTCCACAGATCCGCGAAATAAGCTCCGGTCACATAATTATAATAGAGCATGATCTGGGCATAGGCCGCCACCCCTTTCCGGGCAGGACCGTTATAAGTGGACCATCCGGGGGTATAACCGAACTGTCTGTCTCCATAATTGCCGTGTACAAAACCATTCTCATCCACGATGGAGGCATAAAAATCAAGCAACTGGATGATGCGGTCTTTGTATTGAAGAAGTGGTCAAGTCACCGAAACGCAGATAGTTCTGTTTCAGGCCGAACAGGGCATGCAACGGATAATCAGGAATCCCTATATCTGATTTCTGCGGATCAAGCGGCATCAGTGCTATGGAAATTCCGTTTTTGACACCTGCTGGTCACCGAAAAGATAATCCCGCCAGGGTGCTGACCAGCGCATCCATGGACCAGGGAAGAAAATCACGCTTCACCCCGTCCAGATAAAAGCGGTGCATACTAGTATGCAATGTCGCACTGCTCATTTTGAACAGGTTGTTCACATAATCATCATCCGTTTCAAACTGCATCTGGTGCTCTACCGGCCACAATGACGCATCAAAACGAAGGGAGGTAATCTCAGCCCCCTTGTCGCATTCCAGTGAAACATATCGGAGAGCGCGTTCCGGCAAAGTGATGGTGCCTCCTTCTTCTGACAAGGTAACAGGAGCCAATGGATATTGTTCCAGTTTCTTATCATCCCGTTCCAGTGCTTCTTCGGGAGTTTCGCCAACGCGTACGGTTATAGTTCCCTTTCCTTTCGCTTGAAAGGTCAGTGTTCCAATCTCAAGATGGAAAAAGTCGATGAGGACATAACCATTCTTTCCGATACTAATTCCGTCTTTACCTTGCATCTCAGCATTGCGCATGGGGAGTATTTGTGAAGGTTTAATCCGGGCTGTCATATCTTGCGGAGCATCCGGCAGCACGCCCGGTTTATTATACATGACGGCACTCTCGGGTATTGTCCAATGCTCTTTATCCATGCTGACTTGCCATTCATCCGGATTTTCCAGTCCCGCCCCTTTCAGAATGATACAAGGTAATGAGTCATCCGTTGTCACCTCAAACAATAAAGAGGATCTGCCCACGGGTAAAATAACCTGTTTACCGGAAACAGACTGTTTTACACCATTTATATAAAGAACAATATCCGACGGACCCTCCCAGCAAAGACTACTTTCCTTTTCAATCTTACCTCTTTTCTGAACCAGACATGATTATTCTTTGCAAAAATTTACCCGGATACATTGACACAACGCTCTTTTGAGATACGGGCACATTGTTGCTGGTAGAAAGCAGCCAGTTGTCCCGGATACCACATATAGCGACTGTTCCATTCCTCCTGAGATTGCCGGCTCACGATGGTTACATTAGGAGCCAGAGAAGGATCTCTTTTGTCTGGGCATAACAACATAGAAATGATACAGTCATCAGAATGCCTAATAACTTAATTTTTTTATTCATGTTTTTCATCTACTATAAATTCCATGCAAATATCGGAACATAAAATTATAGTAACTATGGATTCCTGTTCATTTCTTTGTATTATAGTACAATTCCTTTTTATTATTCATCCAAAGTATTTTCCATTACGGCAATTTATGAGTTCAACATTTTTTCTCTGAAATACTAAACTAGAATAAACAATAACAATACTTTATTATGATCAATAGTACAGTACGGACAATAAATTGCACTATTTAAAAAGAAAGAATCCGTATCAAAAGTGTTTTGAGACAAATTCTTTCTTTTTAAGACTCTTTTGTCACATATCAAAGTTTCCGTACCTTAATACCAGCTAAAAACGGTTCTCCTTTCACTGCCCCTGCACTAATAACAATATGATCATGTTCGTTTCGAATAATATAGCGACGCTTAAAGGCAGTACGATGCTTTCCTCCATCAATTGGAGAAAAATTAGTTTCTACTTGTTTTCCACAAATGGAAATATGAAAACGTGTTTCTCCCGAATGCTTTTCTTCTTTATTCTTATTTAAAAGATTGGCCAACTGAGCAGCAGGTTTAGTAACATCTGCTATAAGCAGTTCTATTTCATACTCTCCTATAGGAGCATCGATTTTATAACTCCAGTTTCCTTCACGCCACGTCTGGTATATTGGCCCATCTAAAGTATTATAAATTTCAGAGGTAGTGCTATGCGCTTTTCCACCTATATATCCCCAACCTCCCGCAGTATAAGGTTGATCAGGTAACCAAGTAAGATTACTGATATCTGACGTAAAGTAACAATTACTTCCTACATTAATTGCCAATTCATCTCCTTCAGCTATATTAGGAAGTGACTTGAACTGAATTGTCATAGCATCTTGAACTGTTTTCCCATTTTGATTCCTTGCGCCATAAGAACTGATATACCTTCCGGTAAAATTACATTAAAGACAGTGTGACAATTAGCTATCTTTTGACATCCTATTGATTGTCCGTTAATAAACAATTCCACTTCCGGCATATTTGAATAAATTTTAATGGACTGTGGCTTATTTATTTCCCCAGTACGCATTTCCCAATCACGGCTGGCAATTCTTATTACTGGAATATCTTTCCGCCACATAGCCTTAAAATAGTAAGCCACATCCTTCCATATACGGTTATTATAAGCCAATCCCTTATTGTTTACTCTAGGCATTGACTCCTGGCGAGCAGCCACATTAAAATCAATGAAATTCAATAAGCGCATCCACTAATCCATTCTGTATTCTCTATAAAGGAAGATAATGTTCTATATACGTTTGTTGATATTCGATACTAAAATCAAAGGCACGTCCTTGAGTGGAATGCAGCCGCTTGTCACTGCCTGCTCATTCTGATAATCATAGGTTGGTCAGGGTAACGACGATGTTGATCTTCACACCATGCATTAAAATCTTTTAATTTATCAACATACCAACCATGATATAAATTCCAACCTACTACGTCTACTAGATTCAAACCTATTTCATTGTATAGATTGGTCATATTAAATGCCATAACACTGGCTCTTCCTGGATCTTCTTCTTTCAGAACGGCTTCCAGTCGTTGTGCTAGATTTACCGTGCGCTCTTTACATGCTAGCCACTCAGGTTTACCAATGGAAGGAGCAGTAAGAAGAATTTCGTTCATATATCCCCATGTTATAACAGATGAATGATTATAATGCTGGCGAATCATCTCACGCAGATTATATTCACAATTATCATCATATCCAGGTGTATTCGGTACAATATTAATGATAGGAATTTCCTCCCATGCCAATAGTCCCAATTCGTCACACATTTCCAATATTGCATCATCTTGTGGAAAATGTGAAATACGAATAAAGTTACATCCCAACTCTTTCATTAAAAATATGTCTCGTCGATGGGCTTCGTCATCTAAAGCTACCCCTGCCGGAGCTTGATCTTGATGACGATTGAGTCCACGTAATTTATAAGATTTTCCATTAAGGAAAAAACCTTTACTTCCATCAAAGGTAAACCAGCGAAATCCCACCTTATGATTTTTTTCATCCAATAGCTTTCCTGACTTCGGATCTACCAAGGTAGTTTTTACCAAATAAAGTGAAGGAGTTTCTGGACTCCACAAATCAGGACTCTCAATAGCACCAGATGTGTTTTCAAAAATATAGGTTTCGCCACTCTTAAGTTTTTGTTTTTGTTTAATAGTCTGCAAAAGTTTTCCTTGCGGACTATAAATTGCACTTCTGACTTCCAATATAGAACTTTCATGAGAATCATTAGTCACTTCACATTTTACTTTCAATACTCCTCTTTTTTCATTCACTACTGGAGTACTAATAAAAATTCCATCAGATCCCATATTGCTCATATTGAAGTGTTGTTTTGGAGTAGATATGAGCCATACATCTCTGTAGATCCCCCAAAAAGTGGAATCTGCCGATATAGGAGTAATCTCTTTTCTCCCATTGTCAACCGTAATCTCTATCAAATTCTCTTTTCTGATATACTCTGTTATATCTACAATACAAGCTGTATAACCACCTACATGACTGCCTACTTCCTTTCCATTCACTCTAATATTAGCAGCCTTACTAGCAGCATCTATTTTCATATAATAACGACGTTCCGCAACAATTTCCGGTAAAACGAGTACGCCTGTAGAATCCCTTACCTTGATAATAATTTCGTTGTTGATAAGCATCTATATTAAAAGTATGGGGGAGATTGACAGATTCCCATGATTCATCTATAGATTTCCGAAATTCCCAATTATCATTGATAGTCTTCATTTCCCGCTGCGCTTGTAAAGAGGTAACGACAAACATTACCACTATAGCCAACAAGCATCTCTTGAATAATACTTTATACTGCATACATTATTTTTTTACTGGTAATTCATTGAGTGTTTTCATAATATGTATGATCTTTAGGAAATTCTTCTCCTTCCCAAGCCTTTTGGAAGTCCAAGATTCACTAGGGAAGTCCAAAAGGATGATCGGCTGACAAGCCCAATGGCAAAAATGCTAAAGATGCTAAATAAAGGCTTCCATTATTAGTATATACATTAGCCGTATGCGGCTGCTTACCGTTAAATCCCAATGTGAGAAATCCTTTTCATTAAAGTTTTGTCCATCAGCGAACATACGTTTTATAACGGCAGTCATTGCTGTTCTTACTTGACCATTACTAAGTTCTTCTGGTAACAATCCTTTCCAAACTATCAATGCTAAAGGTTGAAGTACCCCTGTGCGATAAGTTATGGAACGACCAAATACAGGAAATGCTCCTTCAGGAGATATGAGATGTTCCAAAATAATACTATAACGTTGGATACGTTTAGTAACATGAGCAAAGTTGTTCCCGCCCATTCCGTTTTTCTTTCCACCATCAGTAAGAACTTCCACGCATTCAAAAAATAGGATGAATAACAAAACTGTTATAATAATCAAAGGCAAATGAAGGACCATCCGAATACCATCCATCACCAATATACCATTCTGAAATTTTTCGCAAGGCAGAATCTATGCGGTAATAATCTGCTTTCGCTCCTACTTTATGAAGAAATGTTTCTATAGTAGATGAAAACAGCAACCAATTAGTATATAATGGATTAATCCGCCTTAATGCAACAAATTGATTTATATATCGTTCTTTTGTTACCTCATCAAGTGGCATCCAAAGTGAATTATATCCCCTAATAAAACTCTCAGCTATATAAGCCGCATCTACCAATGTTTGGAAATTTTCACTCAAAGTAAATAATCAGGAGATAAAGGGATCCACAGCATTTTTATATCCTTGCAATGCCCAAGTTCTTAACTGTTTTCGCTGAATACCTTCCGCTGTATCATCATCTGGTAGCGAAAGCCATGGTGCAAGACCAGCCATTAAACGTCCGAAACATTCCATATAAGAAACTCGCCGGTCACGTCCATCCCGTAGGACTTAATTCAAGTTGCATGTTTTTTGCAATTTTCCTTCACTGATATTACTTAATACCGGTGCAGCCATCCGATACATGACATCACACCATATTTCACGATCAGCCATTTTCTTTGTCTTGTGCTTAGCGCACAAATCGGCAGAGAAAACAAAAATAATATCGTACATCCAATTAAAATAAACTTATTCATCTTCTTTACCTTTTTATTGTAAGAAACGTACTCGTTCACAAGCTAATAAAAAGCTCCTATTCCAAAATTGAAACATGAATTAGCATCCACCACCTGCCCTGCTTTTTCTCCGACAGGTTGAATATATCCGATTTTTCCATCAGCTTGCAATGCTGTTGTTTTAAGATAGTTCCAAGCCTTTTCTACAATAGGCGAATAAATATCCGCATTTAGCAATCCATTATTAATTCCCCAGAAAGCCGTAAGTAAAAGAGCAGTACCACTTGTTTCAGGACCCGGAGCTTGTTCCGGATCTATTAAACTACGTGTCCAATAGCCTTCAGGCTGTTGACAGGCAGCAATAGATTTTGCCATTGTCTGAAAACGAGTTATATATTCTTCACGATACTTATCCTCTGCCGGCAATTGTTTCAGTACTTTAGCAAATGCGGCAAATGCCCATCCATCTCCCCGTGACCAGAAATCTTTTTTTTCCGTTTATTGTTTTATGAAACGGATACGGATATTTAGCATCACGATAATAAAGACCAACTTCCCTATCATACATAATGCTGTCTGTTACTGTAAGGTATTGATGTAATTTCTCCAAATATAATGGATTCTTTGTTATATCATACATCTTCACCATGACAGGCATTACCATATATAATGCATCAACCCAATGCCAGTAATCAAGTTTTGAAGTAGACATCTGATATTCCATTACTTCGCGGGCACGCGCTATTTTTATTGTATCAGGGTCAAGTTTATATAGATCGGCATAAGTTTGGAAACAAACTTGCCAATCACCAAAAAGAACATATTCCGGTGATTCTCCATAAGTGCTTCGCCACTCAGCTTTGTTGTTGCTGGTAGCTCCTTTCCATTGATTATAGTCAGCCCAATCAATAGAATATTGCAGATAATCCTTATTTCCAGTCAGTGCACAAACTTCCATATTTCCAGTATGATATACAGCATTGTCCCAAAATGACCGGACTTGTGGCTTATGCATAGACTGATAGCGCTGGTTCACACGATGAATTATTTCCAGTAATTCCTCAGAAGTCTCAGTATTTTCCTTTTTATTACTACAAGATGCTGCAAGCAATAATAATGCATCCCCAATATACATTTCATAAAGTCAATATTTAATTTGTAATTGTTCTGAAGAAGTAAATTGACGCAACAGCCCCAATTGTATCAATTTACTTTCTTCAAATCTATTCTGATTTATTGTTCGTCGGCTACGGCCTCCCATGTGTTCCACTTTTCTACAGTAGGATCATAACCGTCATATCCAGGATTCTGACCGAGTTTCCCTAACAGGTTAGCATCAATTGCACTTTGTGGAATAGGCCAATTTATATTATGACGTCCTATAGTATATTTACGTCCTTTTACTATTGGTGCATCAGGCTTGTTATAATAATTATTATATTTATTAATACGATGCCACCAAAACTATCTTCATAAAGTTTATCCACATCATATACCTTCCCTTCATTATCAGGTTTACCACTTAAAGCCAAACAATAAAAATACGACTCAACTCAGTAAATCTCCATTCTTCCATATAAAGTTCACGAGCACGTTCGTCTACAATATCATCAATATTTACTTTTGAATAGAAGATGTCACATTTTGCACGTTGACGTATAATATTAACATCTGCTGTAGCTTCTTCTATATTACCTAAATAATAATTGGCCTCAGCACGAAGTAAATAAGTTTCAGCTAATCGATACAAATAGAAATCACTATATCCACTACCTTGATAATTATTAAGATGAGGAGCCTCATCTTCTGGAGACTCAGACCATGTCTTATAATGAGGCCAATCAAACCAAGTCCGAACAGTATCATTGCAAAGGATCTGTTCTTCTCCATTATCATTAATACAACTGTAGCTCAAATGTTTGCCATAATATACAGAATTGGGATTGTTGTATTTCAAGTCTTCCATATGTACCCAATTACCAACTTTTGAATTGTGCCTCAAGTCCCCATCATCATGGTTACCATTAAGATACCATAATGAGTTTTCTGCAAAATAAGTGGGGCGTACAACTCCTACTCCACGTCCAAACGTTCTATTATAATCCATTGATGCATCATAGGAAGCATGAGTAAGAGCAAAACGGTCTACTGCCAACTTGTTGTCAGGCGTAGAAATAGACGTTGCATTCCACCAAGGTACCAAATTACGCATTGTACGTGTCCGGATACCGGAATCTGAACCATAACGATTAGGCATAACAAGAATTGCTTCTTTATTAGCTGCAATAACTTTGTTATTTCCTTGATGCAAATTCCAAATCACATTATTAGTAATATTCCATGTAGTAGGGTGTGGATTAGAGAAAGTACCAAAGGTTTCCGTCATCAGCTTATACCCAGACTGACTAATTAATATATCAGCTTGTTCTTTGGCTTTCTGAAACTCCCCATTAGCTAAATAACATTTAATAAGTAGCTGGCGACAAGCTCCTTTATTAATCATACCAATGTAAGTCATATCCTTTTGATCAGGCACATGCTGCACTGCAAATTCCATATCTTGCACTAGTTTTTTTATGATAGCCTCTCGTTTTGTACTTTTATAATCCTGTTTTGGTCGATCTATAATTTTTGACACAAAGGTACATCGCCAAATTGGGCACAAATTTAAATAGCGATAAGCACGATGAAAATAGGCTCGTCCTAAATATTCATTCTTTATTGATTCGTCCAGTCCTTCCACTTTATCAATATAACTGATAATCGTATTAGCATATTTAATACCATTATAGGTTTCTCCCCAAAAGATAACCAAACGGTTTTGGTCAAAATTATACCAACCATTATTAGGAGTAAAGCGTTCATTGATGTCACAAAAAATAAGCGCATCGTCTGTTTTTGCTGCTACGGTTAAATCAGAGAACAGGTATTCACTCATTAAAGGAAGCATCAGATCGCACGCTTCGGTATTTGTCCAATAAGCCCGCAATGCTTTATCAGCTGAAGCTAAAGCTGCATTTAACCCTTCTACTGTATTAAAAGTTATTGAAGGTTCATAAAGTGATAGCGGATCGGGGGTTAAGAAGTCGTCAGAACAACCTGTCATAGATAATTGAAAACAAACAGTTCCTATCAATATTCTAAATATATTTTTATAGTTTTTCATATGTCATATTATTAAAATGTTAAGTTAATTCCCAAAGAATAAGTGCGAGGCAAACCACCTGTTTCAGGATCACCATATTCCCATTCTTTACTCCAAGTTGCTACATTACGGACAGTAGTAAATATCTTGGCATTCTGAATCTTATATTTCTCTAAAAATTTCATTGGAATATTGTAAGCCAACGAAATATTCTCTAATCGGATAAATGAGCGATCTATCACACGGGCCGGTGCAGATATGCCAGTTGGACCTTGTGCACTAAGACGCGCATAAGTATTGGAAGGGTTATCTACAGTCCAATATTCTTTAGTGTAGACATTTCTACAGTTAGTTATCTGCGAATAATTATTATCATTATTCAAATAATTAGTATCCAAGCTCTTGTGTCCCATATAAGAATACATATTAAATGAAAAAACCCAATCTTTAAAAATAGTAAAACTATTCCTCAAGGACCAATGTATAGGAGGTGTTGTTTCCCCCCATAAACTGTTTATCTTTATTATTATAAACAGGGGTTACGCTTCCATCAGCATTTACTTTATCATCGTCTGTATAAATGTTCTGTACTTTAGGATCACCTGGGCGTTGACTATATTTGGCAGCTTCTTTCACCTCATCTTTTTGCCAAATACCTGTAACTTTATAATCCCAAATAGCACTAACAGGGTGCCCAATAAACCAGCCATTAGTCACATCATCTCGTTCTTTTACTATTGTATTGCCCAATGCATCAACTATGGTTTCATATTCTCCATATAATTTCTTAATAGTATTTTTATTAACTGAAAAAGTAAATCCGGTTTCCCATTGAAAATTTGCCTTTTCAATATTACGTGAATTAATAGACAATTCAAATCCCCGATTCTCTATTCTACCCAAATTAGTTGTAATAGAATTAAATCCTGTAAAGTCAGGCAATGATTGGTTCATAATCATGTCCGTAGTAGGCATTACATATTCCATACTTGCATTGATCCTATTGTTAAAATCCCACATCAAGACCTACATTCCAAGAAGTAGTCTTTTCCCACTGTAGATTCGGATTAGCCAAACGACTTACAAAAGATACTTTAGATCCATCAACGCCCCCGAAGCAGAATTTATATATCCTTGTGTATATTTTCCAAGTGACAAGTTTGCTAAAGCAATGTATGAATCAGCCAAACTACGGTTACCATTCTGTCCGAATGACACACGCAGCTTACCAGAACTTAACGGCTTCCAATTCAAAAATTCTCATTAGTAAAAGTCCATGCCAATGCTCCTGAAAAGAAATTAGCATAAGGATTAGTTGTTCCAAATGCAGAATAACCATCACGACGAAAAGAAAATGTAGCCATATAAGTATCATTGTATGAATAAAATAAACGAGCCAAATAACCACATGCTGTTTCACGCGTATCAGTAGATCTAAATGAGCTCAGATTTTTATCACCATTAGCAGTGCCATGAAATCCTAAAGCTTCAGAAGGTAGAATATTACGCGCCTCAATACGATCTGCCCAAGATTGACGTTCTTCAGCTTCCTGTACCAAAGTCAAAATAGTATGATGCTTTTCTGCAAAATGTGCTCCCAAGTAATAGTATTTTGGACCAATCAAAACGTTTACTTTGCTCACGGTTTACACGATCATCTGTTTCCGCTTGCCAATCAGGATGTTCTGATGATCGGTAGTAGCGATCATGAAAATACTGTAAACGCGGTGATACGTTAAACGAATAAGTAATTCCTAAGGGTAAAGTTACTTTGGCTGTTAAAATAGAATTTAAAACTGTAAAACCTTTATCCAAGTCAAGATATTGGCGATCGTAATCAAAGTTATATCCTTTCCAATAAGCATTTTCACCCATAGGATGAGGCACTAGTTCCCCATTTTCATTATAAGGAGAAGTAAATGGACTATTATCCAATATTTGGCTTTCCCAATTAGTTGCAATATCCCCATCTGTACGATTCTGAAAATTAATGTTTGCCCCATTAAGCCAAGAAGTTATTTGGGCATTAAGTTTCATATTTGAGCGTATTGCACTATACTCATTACCTCTTGCTACCCCTTCGTTAGAAAGATAACCTAATGAAAGATAATAATTCACTTTTTCATTATTACCTGAAATGCTGACGTTATAATCTTGATTCAATCCTGTATGGAAAGAATGATCATACCAATCAAACGTTTTGCCTAATAAAAAATTATTTAATGTTATATCACTAGCTTGTAATCCCAATCTTCTTCCCCAAATCTCCTCTGTACTCATCGAACCATCTTGATTACTTTGAGCTTTCCAAGCTTCCAAAGTAATGCCATACTTATTCAAATTAGTTTCTGTAGGACGACTATAATAACCAACAGGAGTATTTCCTGTCTGATAAGCTTCATAATTTCCTGTTTGAGCATTTATACCATAAGTGTCTGTCGTATAAAAATCTTCACGATATTTTAGATATCCATGAGAGTCATATACTTTCCGGCTATCACCAATAGTAACAAGCCTATATTTGCACTAAAATTGATAACAGGTTTTCCGAACGTCCTTTTTTGTCGTTACAATAATTACTCCATTAGCAGCTTTAGCACCATAAACCGCAGCAGAAGAAGCATCTTTTAGCACATCAATCTGACTGATATCATTCGGATTGATTTCAGACAATTCTCCATAAAAATCATACCGTCAATATAATAAGTGGATCGTTATGTCCTCCATCTGAATAAACAGAACGTTGACCACGAACTTGCATGGAGCCACCACCTTTAGCAGACCCATCAAATCCAATCCGCAAGCCAGCAGTACCACGCAAAACATCTTGTACAGTTTTCGGAGCTTCATTAGAAAGTTCAGCCGGACGAATCTGAGAAACTGCACCTGTCAAATCCTTTTTCTTCATTGTACCATACCACCACCACTTCATCCAACATCTCCGAATCTTCCTTCAATACTACATTAATTTCTCTCTTCCCAGAAACTTTCACTTCTTGAGAAACATACCCGATATACGTAATCTGTGGCTTCTTTCGGGGCATCCAACACAAACCGCCCATCTATATCTGTTATCGTACCTATTGACTGACCTTTCACCGTGACATTGGCACCGATTATCGGCTCGCCATTCGTATCTTTCACAATACCTGTCACCTTATTTGCCTGTTGGGCAACTTCCCATCTTTCGCCTTGCTCATCAGCATGATATTCTTACCCTCCATGGCATAATAAATATCAGTACCTTCAAAACCTTATTCAACACTTCGGCTACAGATTTATTTTGCGCATTCACCTTCACATTGCGCTTCAGATTCACCTCGTTTACATTATATACAAACAGATAATCTGTCTGTTTTCTATTTCACTGATTACCTTGCCTGTTGACATGTTATCCGCCACAACAGTCACCTTCATTGTCTGAGAATAAGACTCAGTGGCAAAAGCTGTTCCGGCAAAGACAAACAGGGCTAAGAGTGTGTTTCTCATCATACGGAATAAATGTTTAATTTCTACAATAGATTCCTGATACAAAATATTTTTCATATATTTGCATTACTAATTTTAGGTTCAACTTAAGATTATTTGAGAAAAAAATTGTCAATACGTAATTGACGTTTCCATGGGATGGTGTTGCAGCACTATCCCATTTCCTTTTTAGACCATGTGTGTCATAGGCATATTCTTTTTTAGGGTTAATTAATTGTTATCACATTCGTCTCATCATCCTTTGTATAAGTAAACTTATTATTGAGTCTCAAAACTTTCATGTGTTCCACCCCATCTTTCGTGCGGAAT
>VOFL01000063.1_pt1 | contig 15060 bp, 17 predicted proteins | sample 5384111 | NCBI WGS metagenome assembly VOFL01 (sample SAMN12384731, study PRJNA508395) | synthetic metagenome | isolation source: mock microbial community "Gut Microbiome Whole cell Mix" consisting of 8.3%...
TCAGTTGTACTTCGTTCAGTTACGTATTGCTGCCATCAGATTGTGTTTGTTAGTCGCTTTTTTTTGGAATTTTTTTTGGAATTTTTTTGCGCTAACAACCTCCTGCCGTTTGCCCGTGCATATCGGTCACGAACAAATCTGATTACTAAACACAGTAGCCTGGATTTGTTCTATCAGTAATCGACCTTATTCCTAATTAAATAGAGCAAATCCCTTATTGGGGTAAGACATGAAGATGCCAGAAAAACATGACCTGTTGGCCGCCATTCTCGCGGCAAAGGAACAAGGCATCAGGGCAATCCTTGCGTTTGCAATGGCGTACCTTCGCGGCAGATATAATGGCGGTGCGTTTACAAAAACAGTAATCGACGCAACGATGTGCGCCATTATCGCCTAGTTCATTCGTGACCTTCTCGACTTCGCCGGACTAAGTAGCAATCTCGCTTATATAACGAGCGTGTTTATCGGCTACATCGGTACTGACTCGATTGGTTCGCTTATCAAACGCTTCGCTGCTAAAAAGCCGGAGTAGAAGATGGTAGAAATCAATAATCAACGTAAGGCGTTCCTCGATATGCTGGCGTGGTCGGAGGGAACTGATAACGGACGTCAGAAAACCAGAAATCATGGTTATGACGTCATTGTAGGCGGAGAGCTATTTACTGATTACTCCGATCACCCTCGCAAACTTGTCACGCTAAACCCAAAACTCAAATCAACAGGCGCCGGACGCTACCAGCTTCTTTCCCGTTGGTGGGATGCCTACCGCAAGCAGCTTGGCCTGAAAGACTTCTCTCCGAAAAGTCAGGACGCTGTGGCATTGCAGCAGATTAAGGAGCGTGGCGCTTTACCTATGATTGATCGTGGTGATATCCGTCAGGCAATCGACCGTTGCAGCAATATCTGGGCTTCACTGCCGGGCGCTGGTTATGGTCAGTTCGAGCATAAGGCTGACAGCCTGATTGCAAAATTCAAAGAAGCGGGCGGAACGGTCAGAGAGATTGATGTATGAGCAGAGTCACCGCGATTATCTCCGCTCTGGTTATCTGCATCATCGTCTGCCTGTCATGGGCTGTTAATCATTACCGTGATAACGCCATTACCTACAAAGCCCAGCGCGACAAAAATGCCAGAGAACTGAAGCTGGCGAACGCGGCAATTACTGACATGCAGATGCGTCAGCGTGATGTTGCTGCGCTCGATGCAAAATACACGAAGGAGTTAGCTGATGCTAAAGCTGAAAATGATGCTCTGCGTGATGATGTTGCCGCTGGTCGTCGTCGGTTGCACATCAAAGCAGTCTGTCAGTCAGTGCGTGAAGCCACCACCGCCTCCGGCGTGGATAATGCAGCCTCCCCGACTGGCAGACACCGCTGAACAGGATTATTTCACCCTCAGAGAGAGCTGATCACTATGCAAAAACAACTGGAAGGAACCCAGAAGTATATTAATGAGCAGTGCAGATAGAGTTGCCCATATCGATGGGCAACTCATGCAATGTGTGAGCAATACACGCGCTTCCAGCGGAGTATAAATGCCTAAAGTAATAAAACCGAGCAATCCATTTACGAATGTTTGCTGGGTTTCTGTTTAACAACATTTTCTGCGCCGCCACAAATTTTGGCTGCATCGACAGTTTTCTTCTGCCCAATTCCAGAAACGAAGAAATGATGGGTGATGGTTTCCTTTGGTGCTACTGCTGCCGGTTTGTTTTGAACAGTAAACGTCTGTTGAGCACATCCTGTAATAAGCAGGGCCAGCGCAGTAGCGAGTAGCATTTTTTCATGGTGTTATTCCCGATGCTTTTGAAGTTCGCAGAATCGTATGTGTAGAAAATTAAACAAACCCTAAACAATGAGTTGAAATTTCATATTGTTAATATTTATTAATGTATGTCAGGTGCGATGAATCGTCATTGTATTCCCGGATTAACTATGTCCACAGCCCTGACGGGGAACTTCTCTGCAGGAGTGTCCGGGAATAATTAAAACGATGCACACAGGGTTTAGCGCGTACACGTATTGCATTATGCCAACGCCCCGGTGCTGACACGGAAGAAACCGGACGTTATGATTTAGCGTGGAAAGATTTGTGTAGTGTTCTGAATGCTCTCAGTAAATAGTAATGAATTATCAAAGGTATAGTAATATCTTTTATGTTCATGGATATTTGTAACCCATCGGAAAACTCCTGCTTTAGCAAGATTTTCCCTGTATTGCTGAAATGTGATTTCTCTTGATTTCAACCTATCATAGGACGTTTCTATAAGATGCGTGTTTCTTGAGAATTTAACATTTACAACCTTTTTAAGTCCTTTTATTAACACGGTGTTATCGTTTTCTAACACGATGTGAATATTATCTGTGGCTAGATAGTAAATATAATGTGAGACGTTGTGACGTTTTAGTTCAGAATAAAACAATTCACAGTCTAAATCTTTTCGCACTTGATCGAATATTTCTTTAAAAATGGCAACCTGAGCCATTGGTAAAACCTTCCATGTGATACGAGGGCGCGTAGTTTGCATTATCGTTTTTATCGTTTCAATCTGGTCTGACCTCCTTGTGTTTTGTTGATGATTTATGTCAAATATTAGGAATGTTTTCACTTAATAGTATTGGTTGCGTAACAAAGTGCGGTCCTGCTGGCATTCTGGAGGAAATACAACCGACAGATGTATGTAAGGCCAACGTGCTCAAATCTTCATACAGAAAGATTTGAAGTAATATTTTAACCGCTAGATGAAGAGCAAGCGCATGGAGCGACAAAATGAATAAAGAACAATCTGCTGATGATCCCTCCGTGGATCTGATTCGTGTAAAAAATATGCTTAATAGCACCATTTCTATGAGTTACCCTGATGTTGTAATTGCATGTATAGAACATAAGGTGTCTCTGGAAGCATTCAGGGCAATTGAGGCAGCGTTGGTGAAGCACGATAATAATATGAAGGATTATTCCCTGGTGGTTGACTGATCACCATAACTGCTAATCATTCAAACTACTTAACCTGTGACAGAGCCAACACGCAGTCTGTCACTGTCAGGAAAGTGGTAAAACTGCAACTCAATTACTGCAATGCCCTCGTAATTAAGTGAATTTACAATATCGTCCTGTTCGGAGGGAAGAACGCGGGATGTTCATTCTTCATCACTTTTAATTGATGTATATGCTCTCTTTTCTGACGTTAGCCTCCGACGGCAGGCTTCAATGACCCAGGCTGAAATTCCCGGACCCTTTTTGCTCAAGAGCGATGTTAATTTGTTCAATCATTTGGTTAGGAAAGCGGATGTTGCGGGTTGTTGTTCTGCGGGTTCTGTTCTTAGTTGACATGAGGTTGCCCCGTATTCAGTGTCGCTGATTTGTATTGTCTGAAGTTGTTTTTACGTTAAGTTGATGCAGATCAATTAATACGATACCTGCGTCATAATTGATTATTTGACGTGGTTTGATGGCGTAGATGCACGTTGTGACATGTAGATGATAATCATTATCACTTTACGGGTCCTTTCCGGTGAAAAAAGGTACCAAAAAACATCGTCGTGAGTAGTGAACCGTAAGCAGCAATACGTAACTAACTGCACCGAATGACTCGACATGGTAACGTCTCAGCTTCACTTGCTTGAGCCACTGTCGGCACAATTCTCCAACCTAAAATTAAAACACTAGAAAACAACCAAACCTTGGGATTGGTGCGCCATTGCCCCGTGTATATCGCATAGTAATTTGCCTCTGTTAATTTTAATCAAATATCGACATATTTTGAATTTTGAGACATAGTATACCTGCTTTTATGCGAGTAAAACGGGGTTTGTATTTACGCGAAAAAGGTTATCTTTAAAAATACAAGTACTAATCAGTTCGTGTATTAAGTTGTCGAAATTCTAAGGGCGTTTGACCGGTCTCCTTCTTGAATCGTTTTGAAAAATCGGCGGCATCGTAGAAACAGAGTTCAGCAGCAATGGCTCGAATGGTTAAATCCGTTGCCAACAACATATGCTCAGCTTCCTGAATTTTCTTGGCATTGATGTAATCACGAATCGACATATGCATCTCTTGACTAAACGACCGCCGCACTGACTCAGGATTGCACCGCGCATTGACGTGGGCCAATACCTTTTTCACCGATAATTGATCATGCAGGTGAGCATTGGTATAGTACATCACATCGAGCGTTGACTCTAAATGTGCGTTATAAGCTAATGCGTTCGGTTTGGCAATTGCGGCAAAATCACGAATAATCTGCACAACTAGTGGCTGGTAACGTTCCGTCGTCACGGGTAATTTAACTAACCAACGGTGATAATCATTACGTAGCTTAACAAATTCATAAATCTCAGCATGATTTTGGATTCCCTCAAAAGCTAAGACATCAACCAGCGCACTGAGTTGCAGCTGTTTTCCTCACTCGATAATTTATTTAATAAATCGCGCGAACGGGTCAGATTCTTCTTAGCAAATTGAATGCCTTCTTCAATCTTTCCGGCCCGGTAGAATCGAATAAAATCTCGTTCTAAGTAACCTAATAAGATCAGCCCCTTGGTGGTTGGGTGCTGATCATTATAATCACGCATTTGATGTAAATATTGTACAAATTGTAGTTCTGTCCCCATAATCTGTAACTCCTTTACGTTATTGGTCAAAATTTGTTAACCCAAAAATAATGCTCATTTTAACAGATGTCTAGCAGTAATACTATTTACATTTGCCATCTGACAATTTACAATGCTAACTAATCCCGCTGTACACTAATGATTCTAACAAATATTTTTTATTTAACAATCAATACACAAAAGCGGTTATCCCTCGTAATCTGGGATAACCGCTTTAAAGCAATCATTTTTATGTTAACCAATTCACATAAAGTGAAAAAAGTATGGTCTTAATTATCTAAAAGCTTATCGTTAAATTCTCCGACCAGCGCTCACATTGCCATTCATGAGTTATAGCAATGATCTAAAAAATTGTTTTAAATCTTCGCGAGTTGCCGGTGATAACTGTGGGTAAGCGCAATTCTCAATTGCGCCTTGTAACGAATACAATAATTGAATACAAGCGTGGGGGTTGGCCTTTTTTATGGCAGTAAAAGCGACTTTGCTACCCGTTGACTTTAGCTGTTCGGGTGTCGTAATCGCAACGGCTTGCAATTGTTTGGCTAATGTTGGCCCAATATTAGGTAATGTTGTTAGTAATGCCACCAAATTCAGATCCTTTCGATTCATAATCATAGTTTAATGTTTGATAATGAGCTCTGCAATAAAGTTGCCCTCTTCAATACAATAATTAACAACTAATTGATCTGTAGTTAATTGTTCAATACTACTCAATCCATAACCCAAATGTCCTGGTTTAGTTGTAAATCGACTTTTCTTGATAACTGATAAATCTACCGCTTCATGCGTTGGAATTTGATTTGTAATCGAAAATACCGTTGTGTGAGCATCCCGATTTTTAACAGTTAGCGCCACTTGATGATTCGCTCGGGCAGCAGCATCCGTCGCATTATCCAGCAAGTTACCCAAAATCCGCACTACTTTTATCTGTGGAATATCCGCTAACGTGACTTTCTCTAAGATTGTCACCACTAAATGAACGTTCTGACCGTTGGCTGCCTCATATTTTGCATAAATTAGACCACTGACCGTCGGCATATCCAAGCGACTCAAATCACTCAGTCCCGACTGACGATTAAGGGTTACTCTGGCAGGCATTACTTCCGTTGTAAAATAACGCTTTAAGCCGGCCATATCATTGTTCTGAATAAATGCCGACATGCTCAAAAGAATATTCTCATAATCATGTTTAAACAAATGTAAATCACGATTATGGTGGCTTAATAATTCGTTGTAATTTGAGACTTGTAGCAATAGCTGCGCATCATTCAAGTGACTGTTTTTATTACTAATTAAATACGACCCGATAATGCCAAACGTCACGATAGCCGCAATTGCCATATACGTTTGCGCATTGACTGACCATTCCATCGCAAAAACATACGCAATAATGTAAATAGCAAAAAACAAAATAACTAATAAGTAATCGCTAATATTAACACGCGCCCGTTGCAAAAAATCGGCGGCCGACACTTGTACTAACCAGCGATGCGCTAACATCCCTAAAATAATAATGACCGGCAGCATCATAATCGACGCTAAAAAGAGATTAATATCCGCTGTCGAATGTAGACCTATCGCTTGCCGTAATAACATTGGCGATGCAGATTGGGCTACAGCCTTGGCAATGACACCCATGATTGCCCCTACTAATCGCTTAAGCGCATTCAAAAAGATTGCCACCGGTAACATTAAAATCCACTGGGTGTACAACAACCGAGAACTCATAAAGGTGGTCACACAAACAATCGGGATGATCAAAAAAAAGCCAGGGGACTTGGGGCCATAAGTTTGAAGCCACTTCCCCCAGGCTCATCGTAATGATAACCAGACTTAGCCAAATGATGGCAATCCGCCAAGTGACATATTCTCTAAAACCAATCATTAAAAACAACATTTCATAACCGCCAGAAATCAACGACAGCGCTAAAAGTACTGCTGACACGCCAACCACCTCATCATATTAATACATTTGTTAGTTCACTTTACTATATCAGAAATACGGCTTCATTAAACCCTTTACTCTATATTGTAAACATAAATTTGCATTAAACTATAATAAAGCCCTTACAATCTTATTATTAATTATTCATAAAAAAAGACATTGCAAATCGACATACTTTTGCAATATCTTTTAACCACTTATATTAATTTTTAAGGTGTATCCTGTAAGGTCCAATTAATCGTCCCACTGTAACTGTCAATTTGCACACTAGGTTGGACATCCAATAAAATACCCTGACTGCTCGACCAACCACTTGCAGCATTAGTGCTCGTCGTACCCGCGATTTTCTTGCCAGAACTGACTGTTACCGAAGTATTCGTCAGCACCTGTTTGTTCCCCGCGTTCAGATAAATCAGGTTGCCACTCATGGTCCGCGTACTGGATTTCATGGCAGTTGCTGTCGCCCGTAAGTACCACTGTGAACCGGTCTTCCGTGTGTCATTAACAGTGATGTTCCAAGCATTTGTCGGCTGATATAGTGTTTCTTTAAACGGAATCGTCAGGGTGCCAAACGTCAAACTTGCTGGTAATGTGCCCAGACTCAACGTTCCATCCCGCATCGTCACAGTAATTGCCTTAGCATCCGACTTCAGCCCAGAACTGCCTTTTCCATAAATATTGATCGTGGTGCTGCTACCAACGGCTAAACTACTCAACTTGCTCGCTAAACTAGTCTCGTTGGCCGCGTAAGTAATTGTGTCAGTCGCACTATCCGGATTTGTCGCAACGATGCCAGCTTGCTTAACTAACCAGGCGACGACCGCGCTATCACTTGTCAGTGAATCTAATTCACCAGGATATAGATCGACTGACGTCTTTGAACTAGTAATATTTAGTTTTTTGAGGGTCACCGCTGCGGTCGCCGTCCCCTTATCACCGGTAATCTCATCGACCTCAGTGACGGTGACGTTACTTAAAGTACCGAGTGCAGTCCCAAGATTCAGCGTGTACGTTCCATCGCTTCCGACCGTCGTCGTCACACCATTAACATTACTACTGATCGTATTGCCGGGTGTCCCGGTTCCTTTGATCGTCGTATCAGTCGAATAAAGTGTCCCCGTAATTTTAGGAGATAATGTCTGCGCGTTGAAACGCCCCAGCTGATAGGTACCTTCCTCACCATTCACTGTGATTCGGAAGCCAATATAGATTGGCAACTCACTTTTAATATTTTGAAAATTGACCGATAACGTCTGCGTCTGTTTTGAAGAACTAATCATAATCGAATTGCCACTGCCAAGACTAGTAGGTGTAGCCGTAACTAATGTCGCCCCGGTGTAGCTCCCACTTGCCGGACCAGCCATAATATCAAAATAAGCTTTTGACATCGAGTTACTAGATTTTAAGGTAATCGAACCCGTCATCGTCATTGTAATTTGGGTCGTCTGCCTCGTAATTCGACCATTATCCGCATAGTTAGCGGACACATTGCCTAATGCTGGATACGCTTGCAAACCGTTATCAACATTACTACCAACCGAATTATTACCCGGTACGGCCTGAAAAGCAGCATTAGCTTTCACGTCCGTCATCTTGCTCGTCAAAGTCGCGGCGTTACCCTCTAAGGGCAGCAAATTCAGCAAGCCGAGTATACCGAATACAAGAATTAGTAACCATTTTACTCGTCTGTTACGCATTCCGTTCACCCCCATCTTGCCGTTTTAATATTCGGTACAACGCGCCTGCTAAAACACTAGCTAACAACCCCATCCCACCAAGGATACTGCCAATGACAAGCCGCTCGCTCGTTTGGGGCAATTGTTGACCATTGCGTGATTGCCCACGCAACCAGCCATCGATAATTAGTTGTCGGCGGATTGGCTTGCGCTCTGACTGATTTCTCTGACCCTGGGTACCCGGGTCAGCTGGTCTAATAACGTACGGGTGACCACCATCAGGAATCACACGGGCGGGAATAATCCGGTCAGCACTATACTTAGTCTCATAAAACCCCACACTGATCTCAGTGCGACCGTGTGTTGCCGCCCGCACTGGTATTGCCCAGCTCAGCACGAGCATTACCCCTAATATTAATCGCCACCATTTATTCGGCATGGTCCTTCCCCCATTTCACTGACCGAACTAAGCACGCCGCCGCTTTTTGATCCAGAAAAAGATTAATAGACCGATTAATCCAATAATTAACATGCCTAACGCTCCGAATAGAATAAACCAGCCAACGCTCATTCCCGAATCATCAACGGAAGCCTGATTATACTTATCTGCCGCGGCCGTACTGATGACAAAATCTTTATCAAACACCCATCGATGATCGGTATTTTTAGCAACTAGCCGGACATGATACGAACCAGCCTGCAAACGATTGGTCCCTGTCAAAATTGGTACTTTATAAACTGAGTTAGGTGCTAATTGCACATTCTTCTGTGTAAAGTTCTTGATGACCTTGCCACTATTCTTACTCGTTAACCTAGCCGTAATCGTTAGTTTGGGGACGATCACCGCAGTAACGTTGCGTAATTGTGGAAACACCCCTCGCCGATAATTCTGCATGCCCGCCGTAATCGTATCGAGCTTCAATTGTGGTTGTGGCACTATACCAGCAGTATATTTCAGTCCAATCACATACGAATACTGATTGGCAATATTCATGGAACCCTTAACACTTCCGGTGACTTTATTGGCGACCCGTTTAAAATACCAGCCGCCTAAAATCACACCGTTCACCGCTTGCTTAGGCATCGTAACCGTCGCCGTTACCACTTTCGACCCGTTTGCGGGTATCGTGATGGTCGTTGGTCCCTGTATTTTGGTGATTTGGTCCATTCGATACTTCAAAGAAGGATCATAACTTTTAGTTGGTGTCACGTACTCGATAATGCCATTGCCGTTCGTATAAGCCGTATGAATCGCCGTTTGAACCTTGATATCAGCGTTAGTAACGTTATAAATCGTCGTCTGAATCTGTTGCTGTCGGCCACGCGTCATTTTTAAATCAAAATAGGAATTATGTTGATCAATCTGATTATTCGGAATCTTCGCGCCACGCTAAACCCGATGTCATTGCTTTGCGTGGTTTTACTGCTACTGCTACTTGCGTTACTGGCTGCCAATCCACTAACGCTGCTAACTTGCAGGCCTAAAATTAACGTCCCCACAATAACCATGATTCGCTTCAATAATTGCATCTTCTCGCCCCCATTACTCACATATGTACTTGGGGCGCCGTTCGCCCCGATGACGCTTAATTTGTTGGTAAATCACTCAATGTCCAATTCAGGTTAGCGCTATAGGCCTGCGCCTTAACCGTATTAGCCTTAATATTCAGTGTCAACGCCTTTGGATCTCAGCGACTAACAGTTACCCCAGAACCACCGCCCTTATCGGCATTTAAGACGGCACTTGATCCCACCGTACCATTTAAAGCAACTTCGGAAGCCGTGGCAACCGCACCATTGGCCTCCGAGCCGCTGTTGACCACATCACCTTTTGGTAAACTGAGCGTTGCGCCCTTTGCAGCCGTACCATCCGTTCCTGTTAAATTGGAGCCGGTAACCGTTAATTTCCAGCCGGCATTGGTTCCCCGAACATCAGAAACTTCTACAACCATCTTATCCTGCCATAGCAAAGTATATGAACTAGTTGGGTCAACCTTATATTGTTGATCATTTAAAACGTCCAGCTCATGTGTCCCGTATCCTAACGATTTAGACACAAAAATCAGCGACAGGTCGCCACCTGCTGCCGCCCCGTTGTCACCATCGCCATCAGTACTTGGCACATCAGGATTTGATGGATCAACTGGCGTCACCGTGGACGTACTCTTCGTAAATTCCGCTTTGATATCCGTATTCCCACTACGATTTTCTGCAGCATTGGCAACAATCGGTGTACTACCCGCTAATAATAAAGTTCCTGCCATTAATAAGTGTCCTAACATTGACTTCATGGTATAAATCCCCCTTTTTCATTTACCAGCGCTTGTTTAGCTTTCATCAACTAAGAACGGTGGTCATTATCAACAATGATTGCTCTCATAACAATTCATAAATTACTGGCACTAAATCACTTGTGACCTCCCCCAATAACCTTGTACGATTGATTAATTAATTTAAATGCCGACTCCTTTGACCACATTTTCATTATATTGGTTGGTCAGTAACAGCGATAATAATGTATAACGTTAACTATATTTACAAACCCGGATTGTTCGTGTAACCGTTATCCAGCGTGGGTTGCTTGAGATAATTAGGCGAACTTCCTTTAAAGCCGTTCACCAACAATCGATGACTATCCGAATAAATAAATTCATATCAACAATCTAGTATAGGTAGTAAATTAATTATTTTTCTGCCATTGCTTCTGGTGTTGCATCACAAAAGTCCAACCCTTGCTGACAAGTGTTGGACTTTCGTCATCGATATTCTTTTCAAGTCTGCGTATTACCACGGAGGAATGCCATTAACATTAGTAAAGATCGCCGTATCGATCACCTTTCGGATTGTTAGCACGCCGGTCCTTTCACAGATAATATTGGTCGCAACTTTAGACGCGCGGGAGCCGACTGTCCAGTCCTCCTGCCAAGTAATCACTTTAAATCACCAAAATTACAATACTATTGTTGACATAGTATTACTGATTAATTAATCAGGCTTTCAATCGTTATGCTGAATCAACTCGGTAATAACACAAAGCGCTGGTGATGATCCGTGCCTGCTTCCAATTGAGCGTGACACTGAGCGGCATCCTTAAAATATCGCTGGCTGACCTGATCATCCAATAGCAGTCCGGCGCTAAAAGCTCGGTTTAAACGACTGGCCGCTTGTGCTAACTGGTCAACCGTTGCATGGCTAATCACAAAACCAGTGATTCGCTGTTGAGACATGTAAAACTGGCGAACAGGGAACTCAAATTGGTTATCCTGCGGTGCCGTAATCAATGTCACCTGACCACCCAATCGTAATAACGCTAAATTAATCGCCAGTGGTACGCGTCCCGAGGTATCGATCACATGGTCAAAAGTCCACTGATCCGTCGTTAACTGGTCCGCAAACCCCGCGTGATAATCATAACAGGCGGTACTGCCTAGCTGCTGACACCGTGCAAAATCTCGTGGTGATGCGGTTATCACAACCGTCACGCCCATTTGATGCGCAAGTTGAATCAGCTTGCGGCCAACGTTGCCCGCGGCACCTTCAATTAGGAGTGTCTGGCCACTACAAATTTCCATGACGTCGTTAAGTACGATGGCGGCTGTTGCAGCTGAATGGACCGCCGCGACGAGTGGCATGGGCGCCACGCCATCAGGAACGTGATACAAGCGATCAGTTGGCACCGCCACATACTCGGCCGTTGCGCCCATTCGGCCTTCATAGCCCATTGAGTTCGTCCAGACTTGGTCGCCAATTTGAAAGTCCGGTTGCGAACTGGCTACGACCTCACCGACTAAATCACGTCCCGCCACGTGTGGTGCTGCCAGGGCCGTCTTAAACGTACCACTCGAACAAACGTATCAACATGATTAACGGCCACCGCCATGACCTTCACTAAGACGGTCGCAGTTGTCGCCACCGGCCGTTGCACGTCAGCAATGCGCAATACATCGGGACTACCAAAATCGTCAAAATAACTGCCTTCATTATTATGCCTTCTTCATATCGCAATTAACAAGTTAGGTTATCGGCTGGGACGCCCTGTTCAAAAGCAGCTAAAACTTCCGCTCCTTTAGCGATTTGAACGGCATTGTCCAGCATATGAGCATTGTCCTTAATAGCGATCCGCCCCTGATCGTAATCCATCTTAATACCATCGTTAAAGAAAATGAGATCGTATGTGGAGGTCCAAAGCGCGAGGCCTTGATCATTCACCACCGTTACGTTGTATTCGGGGTCCGGCTGGTCAAGTACGATTATCGTAAATTTAGTTCCAATACTGCAAGCACCCCCGTGCAAAGAGTACTTGCCACCACCATCATCCGTCACCAAAACCAATTGCTTCTTATCAAAGCCCTTCGCAACCAATAAAGCTTTCAGCCAATCACTAATCTCTATTTGCGTCATACTATCAGCACCCCTTAATTATAATTTTATATGAGTTAAAATATAATTAAATTATATTCGTGCTTCACGCCCAATGCCAGTCAAAAGTTTTCGCATTAATTCGACGCCACTCGATATCGGAGAATGGTTTTCAGTTTATCAGGTGCCACCCGCCGTGCATCGGATAAATAAATTTCTCGATGAATCTTGCTAGTACGATGCATCCCTGATTGGCGACCAGTTCATCTATCTTGGCAAAACTCGCGGGTTCATCGTCATAAGCACCCAGGTGCAGAATCTGTGCCACTTGCATTGCGTCGAACTGCTGCACGTTAATTTGTTCAGTTGGCAGTTGTTTCTTAGCTTTAACCGCTGCCAAAGCCGGTGCAATCAGTTCATTGGGAACAAAGTCTGGGACCCGAATCATAATGTCATAACTGAACTCATCTTTGTCAAGATGGTCAAGTTGCTGTCCCTTAATCGTCAATGACCAGACCCCTTCAAGCGGAAAAACAACGTAATCATCAAATTCACACGCCTGTGTTTGCGCATACTGCTTATACGCATGCTTGAGCCCATAAGCAGCTGGATATAACGTTTGCAGGTGCGTCTGAAACTCTGGGCCATTGGGATTCCCCGTTCCATGGATACTCATAAAAGTTTGGGCTGGAATCGTCAACAGTTGGGGTTGCTTCTTAGTAGCATAGGTTGTTTTTCTTGTTTACGCCATTCATACTTCATCTTCATTCACGTCCTTTAAGTTAACTACACTTTCATTATACTTAGAAACAAGCCGCTGCGCATTGCCTGCAAAAGATAATGAGTAAGTTAGCAAGGTAAATTTGTATTCATTGCCACCGAACCCACAAAAAGACTCGGCCAACCTGACCGAGTCCGTTTATAACAGTACTAATGGCTATGAATTTATGATTTATCTTTAAGCCGTTCTTCTAATCGCTTGATCTTTAGCTGCTTGCGATGAATGTACCAAGCAATCAGTAACAACAAGATGACTAGCAGACCGAGGCTGATCCACAACCCCCAGTTAGTATGATGTTCAATCACGGCGGTTTTGTTGAGTTGGTTTGCACGATCACGCGTGATTTCAAAAACTTTTGTGAACGTCCAATGTTGCTTTTGGACTTCACGGCCAACAGCGGTATATTGGCCGGGTTTCAACGCATCCCGGCCAACCCGTAACGGTAAGGCATAAACTGAATTAGGTGCCATCTGACCATGTTCATTGACCTGCTTGTAGCGCACTTTGTTACTACCACGACGATAGATTTGGACATCAGTTTTGACTTGATTCAAGAAAGCGGCCGTTCGATTTTGTAGGGGTAAACTAATTTGGTTATACCCGTTATTTTGCGTCGCATCAATCTTACCCAATGTCAACTTGTTCTTGGTGAGCGCGTGGTCACCATGCAATACGACCGCCACTGAGTAAGCGTATTGATTCTTAATCGCCATTGCGCTCTTACTCTGTTGTTTGGCGGCCTTTTTAAAACTCAGTCCACCAACGACAACACCATCATACTTCTGAGCCGGCATTTTCACCTTAAAGTCACGATCTTACTGGTTCCCTTAGCAAGGGTAATCTTATTCGCCGCCGTCGTAATCAGTTGACTAGCATCAGCTGGCAAATCAATGTTCTTGCCATCAGCCGTTGCCTGATACTCAACCACCCCATTGGGATTAGTTGTCGCCGGTACAATTGCCGTATGCACGGTGATTTCCTGAGTACTTGTGTTCGTCACTTTCACTGCCAAAGTGGTTGTTTGGCTAGGCTTTAGTTTCAGATCATAGTATGAAACAGCCTTATCGATTTGATATTTGGAAGCCACCGGTGCGACCTCAAAACCGACTGTGTTAGCCGAACCCGTTCGTCCCCAGCTTAGACTAACTAATCCGACTAGCAAACCAATTCCTAACTGCCACCATCTCTTTGTTAACATCATTTCTCCCCCTAATCATGATTCGGAAAAATGACATTAACCCTACTAGCCTTTATTTTTCCGATCAATTCTTATTAGCTATTCGCTGGTGCAATATTCAAGCTCCAAGTTAACGTTGTACTATAACTTCCGTAGCTCGTGCCGTAGTCTTGGGAACCATTAGTTGTGACTTAGCAATATCAGCCACGTTCTTACCATTCCCCACCCACAGCGGCGGTCATCAAAACCTTGTCACTATTGAGTGTATCTAGCGCAACACCGGTATTGGCCGTTGCGTCCGCACCAGTCGTCGATGCATTTGAATCCAAAACACCATTCAATGTTAGAATCGCACCCGTCAATTCTTTATTAGCAACCGCTTTGTCGTTTTAAAAACGTCATTTTGCTTCACACGTAAATCCCAACCAGCCCGTTCCCCGTAAGTCCACAACGGATACCGCCGCTGACTTATTCGTGTTGTCATAGTTATCGTCTTTGGTAGCTGCGGT
>VOFL01000022.1_pt1 | contig 14972 bp, 20 predicted proteins | sample 5384111 | NCBI WGS metagenome assembly VOFL01 (sample SAMN12384731, study PRJNA508395) | synthetic metagenome | isolation source: mock microbial community "Gut Microbiome Whole cell Mix" consisting of 8.3%...
ATAAATATGAAAATTAAAAAATAGTTTTATATTTTGAATACACAAAGTAAATATTTTGTATATAAATAGGTATAAATTAAGTATTGAAAAGATATGATGTTAATTTAAAAATCATTATAATTTAGACTTATGAATTTTATTTGTAAAATTGCTAAAACTATTACAAAATAAATAATAGAGGTGATAGTTTTGGAAAGTAAAAAGGCAAGAGCATTAAAAGGTAAAGATAATAAAAGACTTAAAAGTTCACTTTTAGTTGGAAATGAGTCGACAGCAGCATGGGCTGATGTTGAAAAATTAAAACCTCATAGTAAAGTTTCAATACCTTCAATTAAGGGTGTCGAAGAAGCAAAAGACTGGGTTGACAATGGAAGTAAATTATAAAATTTTGGAAATTGAAGTAATAAAGAAGTAATGAAGATAAGTATTTATTATCATTATGTAAGGTAGAATTATTATATTTTAAATAACAATCAGTATCAATTATATAAATTTATTGACTAAAAATTTATAAATTGGTATAATTTTGTTAATTAGCAGAAATAATAAAAGATAAATACTGTGAAGAGAAGAGTAGATATAAAATGTAGTTCTAGCGAGTTGAGGATGGTGAAAGCTCAATACGAGGTTTATATTGAAGAACATCTTGGAGTTTCTAATCGAAAGCTTATTTAGTAAGTAGACTTAGACGGAAGGCACCGTTATAGGCTTTAAGCTGCTCGTCGTCAAACCTCGCTGAATAGGGATAAGGTTCTCCCCCAAAGGGATAGAGGACATCAGCCCCGCTTCCTGCTGATAGTCAAGACGGGTCAAGGCGCAGTTGTATTTCTGTGCAATGCCCGCCGCCGCGAAAATGTCATTTTCCAGTTTCCGCTTCGTGTCTGCCATGTTTACCACAAGGAACGTGAGAAGAAACATTCGCTCGTTGCGGCTCTGTAAATCCTGCAATAAATTCTTTGCTTCATTTCCGAAAGTGGCAAGGTCGGACGGGAGTATGTCAATATCGTAACCGCTTCTAACCGCTTTTTTCTGTTCCTCAATCTTCATCTTGTCAAGGTCTGTGATTTTGCGCTTAATGGTCTTGATTGCTTCCGACTGGTCGATACTTTTAATGTGGAGATTGACAATAACCCCTGTTTCCAAGTCCAACATATCCGCTAAGATACGGTCGTTTAGCTCCGGGGCAAGGATTTCAAGGAACGATACCGCCCCCGTCTTTTTCCCCATAGCAAAGTAGCGTCCCTCCCTGAACTTGAGAGACGGGGCGATAAAGTCCTTTATGGTAAGCCCCGTCGGGGTCAGCCAGTCATAAGAGAATGAGAACGGCTCGCCTGCCGGGTGGAATACCCCATGCAGCACCTTTAAGCGTTCATAGCCCGATAAGGGGTGCGCCGATACGCCAAGCACCTTGAAATTGTTGAGTACGTCGGTTTCAATACGGGAAAGCCGCGCCCTTGCTGCCGCCGGATTGTCCGCTTCAATGGAAAACGTGATGTACTTGTGCTTTACAAGCCCGTTGTTCCCTTTGGCAAGCTGCGCTTTCAGCATATCGGAATACTCGGTGCGGATAGAGTTAAAATCGTCGTTTTGCGGCGGGGTATGGATTGCGCGCTGCCTGTTCCTGCTGTGAGCCTTGATTGATGAAAGAAAGCTGCACGTTCACGCTCGCGTCAAAGTAGTTGAGGAAATCGCACCAGTTTTCAAAAATGGCGGTCTTATCATCTGCCTGTGCAAGCTGATAGTTGATGTCCTCAAAAGCAATGCTTTTTGAATATTTCCGCTGTGCCACTTTGCAGATACCGTCCGGGTACATGGCAAGATAGGGAATGGTCTGCTGTGCGGTGTGGGCTTTCCCGTCCCCTTTGCCTGCCGGATAACCGCCGCTATCTGTTTCTTTCCGCGCGGGTCAGCTTACGCTTGTTTCCTGCGGTTTCCCGCGTCTTTTGTCTGTCCTTTGACAATCGCTGATACCTCCTTTTCTAATGCCCGCTGTTTCTCCAAAAGTGCATATAGGTTTTCCGTCTGATACGGTCGCACTTTGGGGCGGGTCAATTTGTCTGAATGATGTTCTTTATAACCACTTCAAGGGGCTGTCCATGCTTTTCATACATGGCAACCAAGAAGCAGGGAAGCATGACGACAATCATTGCCATTGCCGCAAGGCTCGTCCCTGCGCTGTCTTTGAGCAAAAAGAAAAGCGGCAGTCCCATAAGAAGTGCCACTGAAAAACAAAGGATTTGCCGCTTTGTCAGATTGAAAGCGACTTTTGTTTTGACTTTGGATAAGTCTTTGGGTACAGGTACATACGCCAAGAAAAAACCTCCTTTCTGCGGGACTTTCCCGCGTGTGCTGTGTTAATGTGCATTGAAAATGGATTTTGCCAGTGCGCCGGATTTGAACAGGGAGAAACAAAGGATAACGGTATAGGCTGCAAGGGAAAAAATCGCGCTGTGCAGATTGTCCGCTACCACCATTTCGCCTACTAAAACTGCGTAAATGCCGACGCATATCATAATGAGGAAGCCTTGAAAGCCCAGTGCAAACAGCCCCTTTAGGTAGTTGTTCCCAATCTGTCCCCATTCCCGGTTTGTCATGGTGGCAAAAGGGATAGGGGAAACGGAACAGTAGGCGTATATCTCAATCATTCTTCCGTAGAAGATAACGGTTATCAGTACGGACATGATTTTCATACAAAGGCTTACAAGGCTCGTTTCCATGACAAGTAACAGTAGTTCGGGGATTTCCATATCTTTTAGTCCCTCCTGCATGGCGGCAAGGGCTTCGGTTACGTCGATATTCGTATCGCCGCCGATTACCCCCGCCGCGCCGGATACAATATGCTGCGCCATATCAAACACCGCCATAGTAATATCAAAGGTATGTGTTACCAAGAAAACGGCAACAAAGGCTTTGAAAAACCACTTGAAAAACATAAATGTTTCTATGTCGTGCATATTGTTTTTTTCCGTTACCATGCTGATAAGCTCATAACAGAGGACATAGGTAATGACAAGCCCCGCAATGGGTACAATCACATTTTCCGACAGGTTTTGTATCATGCTGAAAATGTTTGCGTTCCACCCTGCGGGTCTTGCCTACCTCCGCTGCAATGGTGCCTACTTTTTCATTTACGTCCCCGAACATAGTTGACAGATTACCGTTTATCGCACCGATAAGGATTTCCTTTATCCATTCGTTAATCGCGTCAAGTATGCTCTCCATAGGCTACCCTCCGTAATCTTATCCGAACAGACCGGAAAGAAGCGGTACAAGGATAGTGCCGATAAGGGCAACGCCGCCGCCGCGCCATGAGCTGCTTAATGCCTTGTGATTTTGCACCCGGATTGTCGGTTCCATATCCCGGCAAGAGATTGATAACGCCCCAAATGCCTAAGCCTGCGCCCAGTGCGATAACAAGGGTCTGTAATACGTCGATAGCAGAGTTAAAAAATTCCATAAAGCTCTTTCTGCCGCAAATGCGGCTTGCCCTATAAAGGGCATAAAAACGGCGGTCAGTTTTGTAACTGCCGCGGTCATAAGTCCCCGCGCTGCTTATGTGTCTGCCGCGCGGCGGTATTCAGTTTTAAGTGTGGGCGTTATGGATTTTCCAGTAGGGGCGCGTATTCTGTAAGTTGTCTGTTTCTTTGTTACTGCGTCAATTCCTCCTTTCTTTTCAGCCGGGAACACACATTTTCGTCATTCCAAAGATAGCTCCCACGCGGCATATACTCGGTAACGTAAGGGGTCTTTTCCCCTCCGCGTTCCTGCAAATACTCCCGCAGTGCGTTTTCTGCATTTTCTTTTTTTTGTAAAAAAACGTTCACGACGTATATCATCAGTTTTTTTTTTCTGTCTGCTAATAGTATACCCTCCCGTAAAATCAAAGTTCCCGCCGCACCCGTTTCTGCTCATACAGGGCTTCACACCGTTTCACAAACTGCTGGATAGCTGCCTGCCGTTGCTGTTCCCGTCGCTCGGCAATGAAAACAAGCCCGTTTATGGCTTCTGTGATTTTCTTATCTTTTTTCTTCTGCATACGTCTATTCATGGTCGGTGTCCTCCTGCAAATCTGCTTCGCTGATTTCGTAATAGTCAAAGGGTTCGTCCGGCTTTACAAGGGCGGGTCTGCGCCTTAAATGCTTTTCCATATCAAAGGTATTTTTCTTGTCATAGTCGGAAAGATATTTATAGTTGGGGTGCTTTGTAATGTCGTACTTATCAGAGAAGAACGGGCGCACCCCGCGTAGCTGTAAGATACATTTCCCGCCGTCCATAACCGCAATTTCATCTTCCGTCATAAGCTGCTTGCCTAACTTCTGATAGTTCAGCCCATGCGATACCTCCCGCCCCCGGTTCTCGGAAGTGTTGAAGCTGTCAATGGTTTCTTTCCCCAAGATTTCCGACATTTCTTTGAGGGTGGTTTTCTCCTTTCCGCCTAAGAAAAGGGTGGTGTCGCAGTTGCCGGCTATGGTATCGGCGTTGTCCTTGTAAATGGCTTTTAACTGCGACTGGCTCTGCAAAATGATTGAAGCGGAGATTTCCCGGCTTCGTATGGTGGCTATGAGCTTTTCAAACTTCGGTATCTGCCCGATATTTGCAAACTCGTCTAACAGACAGCGCACATGGACGGGCAGCCTGCCGCCGTATTCATCATCTGCCTTGTCGCAAAGGAGATTGAAAAGCTGCGTGTAAAGAATACTCACAACAAAGTTAAATGTATCGTCGGTGTCGGAAATGATAACAAACAGGGCGGTCTTGCGGTCGCCTATGGTGTCAAGCTCCATTTCGTCGGTTTCCATAAGGTCGCGCAGCTCCTGTGTCAAGGGGGCAAGCCGCACCGCAGGAAATGAGGATAGAGCTTCTTGTCCCGCAGACAGCAGGAATTTCTTATACTGCCGGACGGCAAAGTGTTCCGGTCTTTTTCTCCAACCGTTCAAACATGAGGTCAACGGGGACTGAAATTCCGGGTCGTCCTCGCGGGCTTCACTGGCATTTATCATTTCAAGCAGCGTCGTAAAGTTCTTTTCTTCCTCCGGGGCTTCGTACCAAATGTAGCCGATAAGGGCGCAGTAAAAGAGCCGTTCCGATTTTACCCAAAAATCCTCCCCGGCTTTTTCCCCGTCCCCTTTGGTGTTGGCAATCAAGGTATTTACCAGTTTCAAAATATCTTTCTCGCTGCGGAGATAGGCAAAGGGATTGTATTTCATGCTTTTTTTGAAGTTAATGGTGTTCAGCACCTTTATCCGATACCCGCCCCGCTGTAAGAGTTTCCCACATTCGACTAAAACCGTTCCTTTCGGGTCGGTTACAACGTAAATGCTGTGCATTTGCATTAAATTCGGCTTCACAAATCTCGTCTTGCCGCTGCCGCTTCCCCGATAACAAGGATATTTTTATTCCTTGCATACTTCGGCTGCTTTGGGCGGCTGTTCATGGTAAGCCGTTCCGTCTGTGTGAGCAGCACGTTATTTTGAAATACCGGGTCGGTGTAGGGACGTATATCTTCGGCATTTCCCCAACGGGCAGAGCCGTATTCCACACCTTTGCGGTATTTCTTCGCGTTCTTGCCTTTGACATAGACAATCAGCCGGATAAGTACCGCGCCGAAAAGCCCTGTCAGTAAATCCATAGGGGCAAGGCTCGGAAGCGGATTTGCAAAGGCAGCGGAAAAGCCGTCTGCAAGGGAAAGCACCTTGCCGGACAGGTCAGCCCCCGGCGCAAGGCGTACCGCCTGCCCGACTTTATCAAAGAGATACATAAAGAGCAGATAGGGAATATTGGGAAGTATCAGCCTTTTCCAGTTGATAGCGTTCATCTTGCAATCCCCTGTCTTTGTTCTTGACTTTCTCCCGCTGTGCGTTCAAAGCTGCCGCCTTTTCTTTGAGGGAAACAATCAGCTTGCGGATAGAGGGCTTTGCTCCTGCGTCAGCTTCTTTGCGGAAAACTCCTTGAAAGCTGCGGTCAGTGCGTCCGCGTCCCGTCCCTTAAAAAACACAAGATAGCGGGGCGGGGTTTCGGTGCTGTCTTTCTTTAAGGCAAAGTCAATCCCGTATTTTTTCGCCGTACTCTCAAAGGCTTTGATATTCTCCTTTGTGATTTCAATGTTGGAAACGCCCGCGTTCTGCTTCATAAGCTGCTTTAGGGTCTGCTTGCCATGCGGGATTTTCTGTTTGTCATGCTGCTTTTTCATCTGTGCAAGCAGGGCTTTCATAGCCTTTTGGCTGCTGCGCGGTCAGCTTTCCGGTCTTGATGTAAGGGCTATGGTCTTTTCGTTGGTTTCCTCCTGCAATGGGTGTCCTCCTTTCGTGTTCTATGGTGGTATGCCCGCCGCCGGGAACGGGCATGAAAAAAGAGCATCCGCTTTCACTCCGCCCTGTTAAATCCGTACCCGCAGCCCGGAAAGGTCTGCCGCCCGAATACCCACAAGATACCAGTTGTCCCCGTACTCCATACGGGTCGGCTTCCATTGCCCCGCACAAAGACCTCCATGCAGTCGCCGCAATGCAATCCCCGTAATAGTCGTTTACGTCAAAGCGAATGTCGTAGCGGTCAGCGGTTTCATCAAAAATCAAAGCTCCTGTTTTCTGTGTCATCATAAAATCCTCCTTTGGGTTGGTTTACAGGCTTTCGCCCTCGTTGCAGGTGTAATCGGGTATGCCCTTGCTTCTTGCCGACTGGATAGTGCGCCCGCCGTACATATCGTGAGATACAAGGGACGTGTAATAGCTGCCAATCGTAGACGGAGCATTGAAAAGGGCAGCTTTCATGTACTGCTTGATGTTGCGGATTTTGGTGGTGTTTTCCTGCATACAGTCCAGTACAAAGCGGATATGTTCGCTGTTCAGTTTCATAAATTTTGCTTTTAAAGCTCTGCCGGGTGGTCGTCCCCGGCGATACGGATTGTTCTTCGTTTGGTGCAGACGGTTTCAAGAATAAGGGCAAGGATTTCCTCTATCCTGTCCCGGTCAAGGTATCTGTCCTGTATCAGATAGTCGTACTCGATATTGTCCTTGATGATTTCCTCATACACGCTGTATGCGTCTGTCGCTTCCTTTCGCTTCCGTTCCGGCAGCTGTGCCGCGTCCTCTAAGGGAGAGGGATTTAGGGAATGGAAAGGAATGGAATGGGTACTTGATATATCTGTATTTAATTTTTCTTTTTTTGGTAAGTTAGTTTTTTGTATCTCTTTATTTAATTGCGTTGGATTTTCCGACGTCGGGTTATCCGGTGTCGGATTTTCCAATATCGGCTTATCCGCTGTTGGATTTTCCAATACCGGACAATCCAATGCCGGGGGCTGTTCGTAAATGGTGTACTCAATAGCGGTCATTTTGCCTTTCTCGTCGCGTCCCTGCCGCCTTGTGATATATCCGGCTTTTTCAAGCTCCCATACAGCGGTGCGGATAGCGTCGATACTTTCCCGGTTGATAAGGGACAGCCCTGCAAGGGTGTAGTCCCAATCTTCGGGAAGTGAGAGCATTTGCGACAACAAGCCCTTTGCCTTTAGGGAAAGTTCCTTGTTGCGTAAATGGTGGTTGCTCATAACCGTATAACCTTTGTTCTTTTCCACGCGGAAAACTGCCATAGCTTCATCACTCCTTTGGTTGGATTTGTTACGCAGTAGAAACGCGATTTTGAGGAAAAAGTATCAACCCTTGCCTTTCTCATTTCCGCGCTCTAAGAGCCGCATAAATCAAGGCTTTATTTGCCCTTACTGCGTAACATGAGGGCATAAAAAGCAGCGTTCCTGTTCTCCTGTGTGGGAGTGAAACGCCGCCTTATAGGTGGTGCTTATTTTATTTTTCTTTTCGACGTGCCGCGTAAGGTGGTGTAGTGGTTTATCCGGCAGCTTCGCAGGTGCTTTTGCATATCAAGGCTCAATTCGTTAAAAGTAGTAAATGAGTAGTAAAATCAATCTGCAAACCTGCGAATATGCCTGTAAATCAAGCATTTTTCAAGACAATCAACTAATTTATATTAAAATATTATAATATTACAACGAATTGTTACAAAATTACTTATTATTAACCATGAACATTTGTTTTGTGCTATCATATTTATATAAGGTAATTATCATAAAAAATATCTTGTTCATACAGTTTTATATAGAAAAAAGAAATGAAGCTTTTCTTTATATAAGTATATTTTGTAAATTGCCTCTATATTTATAGTTTAAATAATAGTGGTATTAAAATCTGACAACAAAATAAAACTTTCAAAATTAAATCTAAAAGAATAGGAGATAAATATGAATTGAATTTATTGAGAATGATTTGATATGATGAAAAGATGATAGAAGATGGACACCAATTATAGTCATTGATGAAAAAGTAGGGCTATTAAGAAAAAATATAGATATGATTACTAAAGAGTATGGTTCTCTTGAAAACTATAGAGTATTGTTTAACAAAATATAATGAAATTGATGTAAATCAATTTTTGATTTTAGGAAGAGTGAGATTTCAGAATTATTAAAGGCTTTAATTGATTTAGAAGATGATTTTTATGATTATAAACATTTTAGACCAATTATGAATATAGATATATTTCATGAATATAACAAAGTTTACATAGCTAAAATTCCAACAATTAAACCATATGAAGTATTTGCATACATACCTATTGGCGGATTTAATGATTGTCCTAGAGATGAAGAACATATAGCTATTGCAAAATATTGGTATGAAAAGCATGGAATCTTTCCAATCGCAATTGGATGTGATACAGTTCAATATTCTGTAAAAAATTTAACTAAAGATGGTAAAAAATTTGATGACTTATGTATTGAATTAGTATTTTATTGTGAGGATATTATTATACAAGGGTATGAAACCTTAAAGGCTCTTAAGGATGTATTAAAACGCTCTACAATAGTGCTTTTTTGGTGGGATTGATATTCTATCATTTAGATAGTATTAAATTGTTAGTCACCAAGAATCCACTTGCTTTAGTTATGGGGAGTGTGTCAAACTAGGTTTTATACACAGTGTAGCATAGTAATATGTTTAAATTACAAAGGTTAAAAAAATACTTTAATATTTTTAATATTATAATTAATAGATTTAAAGGTAATTATAATTTATAAAATAAATACTTTATATGTTATAATCATTAAGAATGTAAAAAAATAATATATAGTTTTATAGTTCATATTTTTCCAGATATGGAGGTAAATTTTGTGAAGGAAAAAGAAAAATTAGATAAATTAAAAAAAATGTTACTTGAATTAGGCAGTGTTGTAGTTGCTTATTCTGGTGGAGTAGATAGTAATTTTTTGCTTAAGGTTGCAAAAGATACATTAGGTGAAAATGTTATAGCTGTGACTATTCATGCAATGATGCATTCAAGTAGGGAAATTGAAGAGGCTAAACAATATACTCAAAATTTTGGTGTTAAACATATCATATTAAATATAGAAAACTTTGATTTAAAAGAATTTAAAGAAAATGGTGTTGATAGATGTTATCATTGTAAAAAATATATATTCTCTAAAATAAAAGAGGTAGCAAAAGAACATAATATAAAGTACATAGTAGATGGAACAAATATAGATGATTTAGGAGACTATAGACCTGGGCTTAAGGCATTGAGTGAATTAGGAGTAATTAGTCCATTAAAAGATAGTAGTTTAAAAAAAGAAGAAATTAGGTCGCTTTCAAAAACATTAGGATTAAATACTTTTAATAAACCATCATTTGCATGTCTTGCGAGTAGGATACCTTATGGAGTTGAAATAACAGATGAAAATTTAAGAATAGTAGAAAAGAGTGAAGAATATCTATCCAATTTAGGTTTTCTCAATTTAGAGTGAGAATGCATGGAGATATAGCTAGAATAGAAGTTGGACAGGAAGAACTAGGTAAATTTTTTGAAAATAACAATTTTAATAAAGTTGATACTAAATTAAAAATATTTGGCTTTAAATATGTTACACTAGATATGTCAGGATATAAAATGGGAAGTATGAATTTAAATGTGTAGATTATTTTAAAAATAAATAAGTTTTATAGTTAATATAAGGAAACAGGAGGTTTTATGAAAAATTATACGTTAATATCGCCATGTTTTTTTGGAATGGAAAAAATGCTGGCTAGAGAGATTACTAATTTAGGATATGAAATAATAAAAACAGAAGATGGAAGAATAACATATAAAACTGATGAGTTTGGAATAGCAAAGTCAAACATGTGGTTGAGATGTGCTGAAAGAGTACATCTTAAAATTGCTGAATTTGAGGCAAAAAGCTTTGATGAATTATTTGAAAATACAAAATAAACTGGTCTAAATATATACCTTATGGAGCTCAATTTCCTATATCAAAAGCTTCCTCTATAAAATCAAAATTATACAGTACACCAGATGTACAAGCCATAGTAAAAAAGGCTATAGTAGAAAGCTTAAAGAAAAGTTATTTGGAGGATGGTTTGCTTAAAGAAGATAAGGAGAAATACCCTATTTTTGTATTTATACACAAAGACAAAGTAACCATTTCTATAGATACAACAGGAGATGCTTTGCATAAGAGAGGATATAGAGAAAAGGCAAATAAAGCTCCAATAAGAGAGACTTTAGCTGCTGGGCTTATTTATTTAACTCCCTGGAAAGCAGGTAGAGTTTTAGTAGACCCTATGTGTGGTTCTGGTACTATATTGATTGAAGCTGCTATGATTGGTATAAATATGGCACCTGGCTTAAATAGAGAGTTTATATCAGAAAAGTGGAGAACTCTTGATAAGAAAATATGGTGGGATGTAAGAAAAGATGCTTTTAATAAGATAGATAATGAATCTAAATTTAAGATTTATGGATATGATATAGATGAAGAATCTATAGATATAGCTAGAGAAAATGCTGAAATAGCAGGTGTAGATGAATATATAGAGTTTAATGTAGGAGATGCAACTCAATTTAAAAGTGAAGATGAGTTTGGATTTATAATCACTAATCCTCCTTACGGAGAAAGATTAGAAGATAAAGACAGTGTTAAACAGTTGTATAAGGCTTGGTTATGCATTTAGAAAATTAAAAAATGGTCGTATTATTTGATAACTTCTTATGAAGACTTTGAATATGAGTTTGGGCAAAAGCAGATAAAAAAATTGTATAATGGTATGTTAAAACTAACTTTTTCCAATATCCGGGTCCTAAGCCTCCTAGAAATAATAAATAAGTTTTACATGATTTATTTGTAAAATATAAAATTTTATTAAAATAAGTAAAACATTATGATGCCTTGAAACGTCTAATTATTGTGAGGAGATTTTTGTGAACAAATTTAAAGATTTAAAGATTTATAGGATTAGGAGGAGTTAAATGAAAGTGTTAAAGCTTATTACTGTAGTAGCCCTGATGATGTTATTTGTTACTGGATGTAATATAAAAACTGAATCTCCAGAACAATTAGCGAAGATACCTGACTATGATGATACAAAAAGTATTGTATGATGGTATTGACCAGTTACTAAAACCAGATTCATCTATGATATTGCCTTCTAATACAAAAGAAGTAGAAAAATAAATAAGGTAGATTTAAACAGCGATGGAATTGATGAATTAGTAGTATTTGAACAAAAAGAAGATTTAAGTAATAATGTGAGTCAGGTAGGGTTTGTAACCTTGAGTTACAATGGAGAAAAATACGTACTTGGAGACCATTTTTTAGAAAATGGCGAATCAATAGAATATGCTAATTTTTATGATTTGGACTCAGATGGATATAAGGAAGTTATCTTATTGGTTAAATCCAAAGACAAAACGAATATGCATATATATAAAGTAGTAGATAATGAAATAACAAAAATATATGACTTGGATGCATCATGGCTTCAAAATAAAGAAGATTTTAATGACATGAAAGTAAAAATTGGATATATAGATGGAGATGACAAGTTAGACATATTGATGCTTCATTTGAATAATAAGACTAATGAAATGTTTGCAAGTGTTGCAAATTTTGATGGGAAAATGAAAATCAAAGATTCTGTTAAGTTTGAAAATGTAAAAAACTTAAGTGAATTATATATAACATTAGGTAATGTTGCTTCATCTGTTGGAAATTCTTCTGCAGCTATAAAAGGTATTGTACTTGATATTCCTATATTGAAAGATAATAACTATATTACGCAGATACTTTATATGAAAGATGGGAAAATTAACAAAGCTTTTAGTGATTATGATAAAACTATTACTAAATCTTATTATATACCTGTAGATGATATTGACAAAGATAAGATTATAGAAATACCTATAGTTGCAGGCAGTACAGGTAATAATAAAATACTTATAGTTCTAAATCATCTGCAACTATAAGTTGGTATAGATGGAATGGAAAAGAAGGTGCTGACTCAAGTTTAATATTTACAAGTCAGATATATTATAATTATAAATATAATTTTAAATTATTTATTCCAAATAATTTATTTGATAAAATACTTGTTGAACAGGAATTTGTTGGAGAAAAAGCAGTATTTAAATTTTACTATTTTGACTATTCAGACCGTAAGAATTTATTTAATATAGTAGTAGAGAGTAAAAATAAACTTGAAGATAGAAAAAATACAGGTACTCAAAATTCTATTGTACTTCAAGAGAGCGATGAATATACTTTCTTACTAGTTGTAAACAATGCAAATGAAATGGATAAGCTAGATATGACTATAGACGCATTAAAAGAATATTTCTCATTAATATATGGTTAATATTATACTCAATTGGAGGTTTTATTTTATGAAGGAAAAGATACTTATACTAGAAGATGAAATTGGTATTAGAAGTTTTGTTAGTATAAACTTAAAAAGGGAAGGCTATGAAATAGTTGAGGCAGGTACTGGAAGAGAAGCTATAGAAAAAATGACAACAGAAAAGGATATTACAATAGCTCTTTTAGATGTAATGCTTCCAGATATAAGTGGTATAGAAGTATGTAAATTTATAAGGGAGAATTTTGACCAAGTAGGTATAATAATGCTTACTGCTAAAGCTCAAGAAGATGATAAAATAGAAGGATTTATCTCAGGAGCAGATGATTACATCATAAAACCATTTAGTATAAAAGAGCTTTTAGTCAGAGTTTCTGCTCTTCTTAGAAGAGTAGCAAAGGATGATTCAAGTGTTAAGTCGAGTGAGATAGTTTCTCCACCATTTATACTTGATATAGACAAAAGAAAATTATTTAAAAATGGAAAGGAAATTGAGCTTACACCAACTGAATTTTCAATAGTGAAATATCTAATATCAAATGCTAAGCAGTCGTTAAGTAGAGACCAGATATTAGACGAAGTATGGGGAACTAACTATTTATATGATTTTAAAATAGTAGATGTAAATATAAGAAGGATAAGAAATAAAATAGAAGATGACCCATCAAAACCAAAATATATACAAACTATTTGGGGTTATGGATACTGTTTTAGAAAGGAAGAATAATAGTGTTACATTTTGAAGGTCTGAGAAAAAAAGTAATAAAAAACTATTTTATAATAATTATTATAATGGTTACTCTGTTTGAAGGATTGTTCATGTTTTACATACAAAACTACTATTATGATTCTGTCAAACAGCTACTTGAATCTGAAATAAAATATGCTGATGAATATAATGCTATTACAATGGAAACTACAAGTTTTGAGAAAAAAGTAAAAAATATATTTGATAAACAACCCTTAACTAAAAATTCAGAATTTGGAATTTCAATAATAGATAAAGATAAAAATATTATATTAGACCAATATGGTTTTAAAAGTAAAGAAAAAGCAAACTATGAAGATGTTAACAATGCATTAAAAGATATAAAAACTAAAAATTTAACACCTTATACTTATAGAATACCAGATACAGGAGAGCATGTTATGAGTATCTCCTTACCACTTAAGGTAAATAATATAATAGAAGGTGTTGTTATATACAGTATCATTAGATGCTATTGATAATGCAATATTAAAGCAAGCTACATGGCTTATATTAGCAGGAATATTTATACTTATTATAGCTATACTAATAAGTCTTAAATTTGCTGAGACTCTTATAAAACCATTACGAGAGCTAAAGAAATTTGCAAATGAATTGGCTGTAGGAAATTATAATATAAAATTAGAAAAGATGAAGATTGTAGATGATGAAATTGGTGATTTAGCACAGACATTTGAACACATGGCACATGAGATTGACAAAAGTGAAAAATTAAAGAGGAATTTATATCATCTGTATCTCATGAACTAAGGACTCTCTTACATCTATAAAGGGGTGGAGTGAAACCTTAGGTTATGAAAGTATAACAAGAGAAGAACTAGACTTAGGTTTAGGCATTATACAAGATGAAACAGAAAGACTTATAAAACTAGTTGAAGAATTATTAGACTTTTCAAGGCTTTCTTCAGACAGGATAAAACTTCATGTTGATATAGTTGATGTTGAAGGTTTAATTGTAGGTGTTGTAAATCAACTTAAAGTTAAAGCAGCTGAAAAAGATATATCACTTTTATTTGAATTTGAAAATGAATTTATAGAGAACATTCAAGGAGATAAAAATAGATTAAGACAGGTTCTCATAAATTTAATACAAAATTCATTTAAATTTACGAGTCAAGGTGGTTACATAAAAGTTGTAGCTTCTCAAGATGAAGAGATAACAACCATATCAGTAGAGGATAATGGTTCAGGTATAGAAAAGCAAAATTTAAATAAAGTGTTAGATAAATTTTTCCAAGAAGATTATAATAAGGCTGGTAGTGGATTAGGACTAGCAATTAGTAATGAAATTGTAAAACTTCATGGTGGAAGAATGAAAATAGAAAGTGAAAAGAATGTTGGAACAAAAATAACTTTTAATATAAAAAATAAATTTGCTAAACAAGCATAAATTCTTAGAAAGAGGATTAAGATGAGAAACATAAAAATGATAGTAGCATACGATGGTTCAAGATATAAAGGATATCAAGATGGGTGACTAATAACTATTCAAGAAAAACTTGAAA
>VOFL01000074.1_pt1 | contig 11901 bp, 12 predicted proteins | sample 5384111 | NCBI WGS metagenome assembly VOFL01 (sample SAMN12384731, study PRJNA508395) | synthetic metagenome | isolation source: mock microbial community "Gut Microbiome Whole cell Mix" consisting of 8.3%...
CCTAAAGGAATCCATAACCATTGCGGAGAATAAGCGGCATCTTTTAACGTTTCAGGGTTGATGGTCCATGATTCTTGCAATACTTGGAAACTAAAACCATGAGAAATGTTGAAATAAGTAACAAAATAAACCGTAAATAATGAATCGTTGTTTGACGGTGAATCAGTGCAAAGAGTAAGTAGAGCACAAGTAAAAATAGCGGCACTCCAAACGCAAAATATGGCTAACATGAGAACGTCCTCCTTTTTCTTAATGATACTGCAAAGGAGAGAAAATAAATTTATTGTTGGTACATTTTTTTAGAAACAAGTATAGTGTTATTGAGGCATTCATACTTGAAATTGTTTATCTTGGAGGGATTTTATGGCAGTACAAGCTGGGGTCTACTCCGGTGTATTTGTCTACGGTGAATCCGGAAACCCGTGTGAAGGTGGCCACCAATCTGTTGCATGATTATGGCTTTTCAATGGTGCTGTGACTTATTCTGTAGACTCGTTGAAGAATCCTCGGAAAGCCAAGTTAAGTTATAAGATTGATATGGCGAACCCTTATTATCTGGACTCTGTCATGTATCTGAAATATCCTCCTCGCGCCGATAGTCTGATCAGGGCTGCTTATGACCAGAGGGTATTGCATAAAGGAGATAATTTCAGTGTGTTGAAACTGGAGGAGGAGCGCCAGCGGCTGAGTACCCTTTTCCGTAACAATGGTTATTATTATTTCCGTCCCGAATTCATTACTTTCCGTGCGGATACCTTGCGCAAACCGGGAATGGTCAGTTTGCAGGTTGTCCCGAAAGCTGGAGTGCCTGCCGATGCGAAAAGACCTTATTATATAGGGAATACTTCTGTTTATCTTACCGGATATAAAGGAGAGGAACCTACTGATTCCATCGTCTTTCCGGGAATGACTTTACACTATAGCGGTAAGAAACCCGGTATCCGCCCCGGAGTATTGGCTAAGCGCTTCTTTTACCAGAAAGGGCAGCTTTATTCTCAGGCCCGTCAGAATTTCACGCAGGAAGCCTTGGCGCGTTTGGGCATTTTCAAATTTGCCGAGTTCCGCTATGCCCCGCAAGATACATTGCCGGGGTGTGATACGCTGAATGTGCGGATGAATGCTACATTCGATTTGCCGTATGACGGAGAACTGGAATTCAATGTGACTACCAAAAGTACGGATCAGACTGGTCCCGGAGCGATTTTCAGCCTCTCGCGGAAGAATTTCATGCGTACAGCCGCCACGCTTTCTTTCCAGTTGAAAGGGTCATACGAATGGCAGACCAATTCTACGGCGGACGGGAACAGTTCTAAATTGAACTCATACGAGTTGGGGACTTCTTTTTCATTGGAGTATCCTCGCCTGGTGTTGCCGTGGATGAGTAAAAAAATGATGAGCTCGCGATTTCCGCAGCATACCTCATTCAAGTTGTATGCCAGTCAGTTGAACCGTGCCCGCTTCTTTAAAATGCTTTCTTTCGGTGGAACGGTGTCATATGATTTCCAGCCTTCGCGGGTATGGAAACATACTGTGACTCCTTTCAGACTGGCATTTAATACGTTGCAGCATACTACTACACGTTTTGATACGATAGTGGACAAGAACCGGAGCTTGAAAATCAGTTTGGGAAATCAGTTTATTCCAGCTATGAGTTATACGTTTACGTATGATAACGCCCCGTTGAAGCAACGCAATAATTTATGGTGGGAAACTTCCTTTACTTCGGCAGGAAATCTGACTTCGTTGGTGTATGCTGCTTTTGGGAAGGATTCAAGGAAACAGATAAGAAGTTATTAAACAGTCCTTATGCGCAATTCCTGAAAATGACATCCGAAGTGCGTTGTTTGTTTAAAGTCGGAGAGAAACAGCATATAGCCACTCGTTTGATGGGGAATTTTGTATGCATATGGGAACCAGACTGTAGCGCCTTACAGCGAGCAGTTCTATATTGGGGGAGCTAACAGTATCCGTGCGTTTACAGTGCGCTCTATCGGCCCCGGTTCTTATCGTCCCGAAGATAAACAGTATGGTTATCTGGATGAAACCGGAGATGTGAAGCTGGAAGCGAATGTGGAATACCGTTTCCCTATCCTGGGTGATTTGTACGGGGCAGCTTTTCTGGATGCGGGAAATGTGTGGCTACTGCGTGAACAAAAGAATGAGGAAGGTGAGAATATACGTCCCGGCGGTTTGCTTACTCTTCGTAATTTTGCTAAAAGTATAGCTTTGGGTACTGGGGTGGGATTGCGTTATGACCTTACTTTCCTGGTGATCCGCCTGGATCTGGGTATTGCTCTTCATGATCCGTATGATACCGGCAAGAAAGGATATTATAATATTCCTAAGTTTAAGGATGGACTGGGATTGCACTTTGCCATCGGCTATCCTTTCTAGAAATAGGGCTTGATTTGCGTCAAAAGGAGGAAATGATTGATTTATGCTCGAATTTGAATGGAATGTAGCTTTTTCCTCCGTATTATTTTGTAGCTTTGTACCATCAAATATTCAATTTTAAATAAATAAACTATGAAACCAACTTTATTTTTATTGGCGGCTGGTATGGGCAGCCGTTACGGAGATTGAAGCAATTGGATGGTCTGGGTCCTAACGGCGAAACTATTATGGATTATTCTATTTATGACGCTATCAACGCCGGCTTTGGAAAACTGGTCTTTGTTATCCGTAAAGATTTTGAACAAGATTTTCGTGAAAAGATTATTTCTAAATATGAAGGTCATATTCCTTGCGAACTGGTATTCCAGGCTTTAGACAATCTGCCGGAGGGTTTTACTTGTCCTGCGGAGCGTACAAAACCTTGGGGAACTAACCATGCTGTCATGATGGGAGCTGATGTGATACAGGAACCGTTTGCGGTGATCAATTGCGATGACTTCTATGGCCGTGACTCGTTCCAGGTAATGGGCAAGTTCCTTTCTGCACTGCCCGAAGGTGCTAAAAACACGTATGCTATGGTGGGCTTCCGTGTAGGAAATACATTGAGCGAGAGTGGAACGGTATCCCGCGGCATCTGTGGAACCAATGCGGATCATTTGTTGACTTCCGTGGTAGAACGTACCAAAATTCAGCGCATAGACGGAGAAGTGAAGTATATTGACGACAATGGCGAATGGACAGCTACCCCTGACACAACTCCGGTGAGCATGAACTTCTGGGGCTTTACTCCTGATTACTTTGCTTACAGCAAGGAATTCTTTAAAGCATTCTTGAGCGATCCTAAAAATATGGAAAACTTGAAGAGCGAATTCTTTATTCCGCTGATGGTGGACAAGCTGATTAATGATGGTACTGCTACCGTTGAGGTATTGGATACTACCAGCAAATGGTTTGGAGTAACTTATCCTGAAGACCGTCAGAGTGTGGTTGACAAGATACAGGCATTGGTGGATGCCGGTGAATATCCTGCAAAATTATTTTAAGATGAGAGGTAGTGTAGTCACACTTATATAATTTACTTTCGGGGGGCTGTCCGTTTTTTTCGGACAGCCCCCGTTGGATTACTATTTTTTATCTTCTGTTTTCATTATTGCATCTTGTATTCGCTGGGAGATAACCCGGTATGGTGCTTGAAGTATTTGCCAAAAAAGGAAGGGTTCGGGAAGTTCATAAAATAAGCTACTTCCTGAATAGACATGACGGAGTATTTCAACAGTGCTTTGGCTTCCAGTATCACATATTCGTCAATCCACTCTCCGGCAGTTTTTCCGCTTACTTTCTTTACTACGGTGGAGAAATGTTTGGGACTCAGGAATAATTGCTCCGCATAAAAATCTACGCGTCTTTCTTTACGGTGATGTTCGGTCAGCAAGTTGATGAACTGGTTGAACAATACCTCTTCCCTTTTCAGTGATTTCGGATTCTCGGAAAGGAATTCCGGTTGTTTTCTATGAAGGATGGAACCTATCTTATATAAATAGGCCCCATTAGTCTGCGTAGTTATCGTTCCGGCTTACGGTTTCTTCTATCAGTTCATAGAATGATTTCAGTTCCTGTACCTCTTCTTCCATCAAATGAAATTTGGGATTCTCTTTCAATGAGATGAAAAATGGCATGAAACTGTTCAGGTTGATATACATCTCTTTTAAGAAATCAGATGATATTAAAAACATTTGTGACAAATGAATGCCCGGTGATAACATGGACTGTAGAATATCGCCGGGAGCGCAAATAATCAGATCGTTTTGCTCAATGTCGTATTCCCGTAAATTGATATTGACTTTGGCAGAGCCTTTTTCACGGATAGAGATAATGATTCCATCCAGCCGTAATGGGTATTTAAAGATGGGGTTCATATTCTCGGGGATGTAATGTTCGCTTCTATCCATTACGAAATCATTGTTAATCCCTTTTAGACTGGGATTCATCTGTCGGATACGGGCTATGGATATATTTCCTATTTCATGTTCCATATTTCTTAATTTTGCCTCAAATGTATAAATCAAAAGTCAATAATCCACTCTTTTTTTCTCATAATATTATTTTTTAATTGAAATTGACGGATGTGAATTCGGAGGCGTGTGATGGCAGGAATTCTTAATTCTATTTAAAAGGGGGATGCTGGCAAACTATTTGTACATAATAACGTGTATATTTAACAACAGAATTATAAAGAACAAAACTATGTCAATGTATTGGATCTTATTTATTGGAATCGCGGTAATCAGCTATATTGTACAGAATAGTCTGCAAAGCAAGTTTAAGAAATACTCGAAGATGCCTTTGGCCAGCGGTATGACAGGAAAGGATGTGGCTGAAAAAATGTTGCATGATAACGGTATCTATGACGTGCGTGTAACCAGCACTCCGGGTATGCTGACCGATCATTATAATCCGGCAAACAAAACGGTGAACCTTAGTGAAGGGGTATATGGAAGCAACAGTGTGGCTGCTGCGGCAGTTGCCGCCCATGAATGCGGACACGCCGTGCAACATGCGCGTGCATACGCTCCGCTAAAGATGCGCTCGGCTTTGGTGCCTGTGGTGCAGTTCTCATCTTCTATTATGACTTGGGTGTTACTGGCAGGTATTTTGATGGTGAATACTTTCCCGCAGTTATTGTTGGCAGGAATTTGTCTTTTTGCCATGACCACTCTTTTCAGCTTTATTACGTTGCCTGTTGAGATCAATGCCAGCCAGCGTGCGTTGGTATGGTTGAGCAAGGCCGGAATTACAAATTCATATAACCATCATGCGGCAGAGGATGCGCTGCGTTCAGCTGCTTATACGTATGTGGTTGCGGCACTTAGTTCGTTGGCTACACTGATTTACTATATAATGATTTATATGGGACGTCGTGACTAAGACCTTATAAGGGAAATATATTTTTATTATAGAAGGCTGCCTGCGGGCAGCCTTTTCTAGTTATATTTTGATTAGTTTCGAAATAATTTTTGTTTTAATCTCTTTTTCTTTTCGTTTTAATTTGTATTTTTGCCCTGTCAGCAAAATGAGATAATACCTATGAAAAAACAATTACTGGTCTTTTTTAACAATTTGTTGTTTCCCGTTTATGCTAAATGCACAAATGCCGGAACGTACTCCCGAGAATATTGCAAAATACAAAGAATTGTGCCGTGCCCATATTTATAAAGATATGAGTAAGCATTCGGCCTCGTGCGTGTTTTTTTCCCCTCTTTTCCTTCCTACCTTTGTGGCTTCATTATAATCTTAATCCATTATGTGTTCAGTATTAGAATTTTCTAGCGAAAGTGATAAACTACGTACTCTCTTTTCCGAGTCTAACCATTTTGATTCTGTTCTTTTCATATTTGATGGCGGCCGTCGTTATAAAGTTTCGTCTTCCAGCCTTGGTATCCATTCCCCTCAGGACCTACTTCTCCCTTTAGGTCTTGGCCTTTTCCGCAGCAGTCCTTTTTGGTCTTATTACCTTTATCCCCAAGGTTGTAATTTCCATAAAGGTATTGACGGTCTTTGTGGCGAGGTCATCCGACACACGGGTTCCTGCGTGTCAGAGCAGAGCTGTCATATTTTTCCCTACCGCTCCGTAGTAGGCTGCATATCCTTTATCGGTGCGACGACGAATACCGTCTGGAATGCCGTCGTCTGAATCGCGGTTCTTTCCTCTTGAAAAAGGAGGAACGGAAGAAGGATTTTCTTCAAATTTCCTGGAATCGCCTGAATGAGCTGCTTACTGTTAAAAAGTATCGGAAAACAGTTGAAAAGTAATTCCCCATTCTATAAGCCGTGCAGTTTTATTTTGATAACTTTGCCACATAATAAAAAGTGGATGTACAGTGAAAGAACCGGTTATTACCCTTACTTTGGAAGAGTACGAAGAGTTGCGCAAGGAACATGAATGCCTTGAAAAGGAGCATGCGGAACTTCAGAGAAAATACGAAGCCTCTTTGCAGGAGTATTCCCGCCAGGTCGAAGAAATCTCGGCCTGTACAGCCGTCATTGCCGATCTGAGATGGAAATTGGCTGACTTGACACGCCGTTTATGGGGTAAATCCAGTGAAAAACGTCATCTTCCCGAAGATGCCGGCCAGCTGAGCATCTGTTTCGAGTCTCCGTCCGATGTCAATGACCCGGTAGCGGAAGAACAGAAAACCGCTGGGAAATCCGTCACATCGGAGAATGGCTACAATCGTTTCCGTAAAAGCTTCACGAAAAAGATCACTCCCCACGCCCGTAAGCCCATCGACCCGTCCCTTCCCCGTGAGGAGATTATCATTCCCATGCCGGAAGGCCTTTCGTTGGAGGGAGCGACGAAGCTGGGAGAGGAAGTGAGCGAACAGTATGCTGTCAGTCCCGCCCGATTCTATGTGAAACGCATCATCCGTCCTAAATACCGGCTCGCCGACGGTCGTATCATAACCGCTCCCATGCCCGTAATGGCACATCCCCACAGCAATGCCTCGGAAAGTGTACTGGCCCACATTGCTACCGCCAATATTACGACCACCTGCCTCTGCACAGACAGCTGGATATCTTTGAGCGTGAAGGAATCCATCTGAGTCCTTCCACCGTAAGTAACTGGATGATGGCTGCCGCACAGCGTCTGGAACCAATCTATAATGAACTTCGTGAACTGGTCAAGGACAGCTATTACGTCATGGCCGATGAGACACCCCATCCCGTACTTGAAAGCGACCGGCCCGGTGCTCTTCACCGCGGGTATATGTGGAACTTCTATCTGCCCCGGTTCCATACCCCCTTCTTTGAATATCACAAGGGCCGTGGCAGCAGCGGAATAGACACACTGCTGGCAGGACAGGTCCGGGTGGTACAGAGTGACGGCTTTGCAGTATATGACAAGTTCGACACGCTACCCGGAAAGTTGCATCTGTGCTGCTGGGCGCACGTCAGGCGCAACTTTGTGGAAGCGGAAGGAAATGACCCTCCCAGAGCAAGGCATGCACTTGGAAAATAGGCGGACTGTATGCCGTGGAGGAGAAAATCAGAATGGAACATCTGGAAGGGGAGGCGGTGGTAAAGCTTCGCCGGGAAAAATCGTACCCTATTATCAAAGAACTGGAAAAATGGTGCAAGGAGGAATATGGACATACGGTCGATAAATCGCCTATTGCCAAGGCCATGTTCTATATGTACACACTTTGAACAACTGTCCGGATATGTCAATGACGCACAGTTCTGCATTGACAATAATCCGGTGGAGCGTTCTATAAGGCCGTTGACTTTAAACAGAAAAAATACGCTCTTCTCCGGATCACATGAGGCAGCACATGCAGCGGCAATTTTCTTTTCACTGATGGGATGCTGTAGGGAAAATAAGGTGAACCCAAAACTATGGATGCAGGACGTGCTGATTAGGGTACAGGAGAAAGAAAGAAAGAGAAGAAAACGATTACACCGATTTACTGCCATTTAATTGGAAAGGATAAACAGGAAAGCTATAATAAAGTCAAAAGCCAGACATGCTTCGTCTGGCTTTTGACTATTATCTTGGAAGAAACACGCACGAGGCCGAATGCTTACAGATATGAAAGGCATGTATCGTGAAGCCGGAGGAGCTTTAGTCTTTCCGTTCCTTGCTCCGGGAAGTAATCAATACTTAGATATGCTATGGGATTGGGATTCTTGGTTGAGCAACATCGCTCTGCGCCAAATCTTATTAGAGAACGGCACGGAAAAGGATAAGCAGGAGGCCCTGAAGTATGAACAGGGATGCATCCTCAATTCCTTGCACTATGGAGGTATGGACGGTTGGATTCCTATCTGGATAGAACGGAATGCCCCTAGCCGCGAAGAGATGTTGAAAACACGGAATCCTTGGAAAAGCAATATGCACAAACCTACATTGGCGCAACATGCCGCCTTTATTGTCCGCAATATGAACGGGGATGCGGAGTGGTTGCGCGATGATTTTTATACGTTGCAGTCATTTGTCTGTAAATATTTGAATTTTCATCGTCACAAGGCAACTGGGTTATTCTATTGGGAAACTGATGAGGCTATCGGAGTTGATAATGATCCCAGTACTTTTTATCGTCCTCAGGGCAGTTCGGGATCCATCTTCTTGAACGCGTTGATGTATCGCGAATTACAGGCTATGGCATACTTGGCCGGCTGTCTGAATTTGGATGATATAGCAGTTTCCTTTGAGAAAGAAGCGGCAGTATTGAAAGGAAAGGTACAAGAACATTGTTGGGACCCGCGTGACCGTTTTTATTATAGTGTGGATTTGAATCTGCTTCCGGTGGAGAAACCGGATATAAAGGGGCTGTACCCGGGACAATTGTTTCTGCACGTAGGGCAGCCGCGTGATTATGATTGTTTGATTCAGCGTCTTAGTGTGTGGAGCGGATTTATGGCGATGTGGGCTGAAATTGCCACTCCGGAGCAAGCAAAGGAAATAGTGCGGATTCATTTTCATGATACTTGCTCCTTTAACGCTCCGGCGGGAATCCGTACTTTGTCTCCTTTGGAAAAAATGTATAATGTACGTGCCAGTGGGAATCCGTCTTCCTGGCAAGGTCCGGTTTGGATTAATGTGAATTATCTGGTCTTTCGTGGATTGGTGAAATATGGATTTACGGAAGAGGCCCGGGAATTGGCGGAAAAGACCATTTTGCTTTTGGGACGTGACTATGAACGTTTCGGGGCATTACATGAATATTATCTGCCTGATAATGGTGAGCCGGTATTGAATAAAGGTTTTCAGAACTGGAATTTACTGGTGTTGAATATGGCTGCATGGTTGGATGGGAAACCATTCGTTACTGAATTCTAGGTATGAAGCTGCCTTTTGACATAGAGCGGGAATTAATTCGGAAACTTATAAATGGAGACAAGATTGCTTTCAGCCATCTTTTCTCTTTTATAAGTCCCAGGTCCTTATTATTGTGTCCATTTTGTCAAGGATAAAGAGATAGCTGAGGATATAACACAAGATATTTTTTTGACCGTTTGGGAAAAGAAGGAAGATATTCGGATTGAGCAGTCTTTTTCCGCTTTTCTTTATACTATAGCAAGAAATCGTATTTACGATATATTTCGTTCTCTGTCTGCCCGATCTGTGCTATACGAAAAACTGATGGAACAGGCCATTGATTATGTAGATGATGTAGAGAAGAGTCTGGAAGAAAGAATATTAAGGAATTGATTGCACAGGCTTTGGAACAGTTGAGTCCGCGCCAACGGGAGATTTTCGAATTGAGCCGGAATAGAGGACTGTCTCATAAAGAAATAGCTGAACAACTTGGTTTGTCTGTTTATACTGTGCAAGATCATATAAAAAATGCGTTAGAGAAAATTCGTGCTTATCTGATCCCTTTCATTAGTGCCTGTCCAATACTTGTAAGCCTAATCATATTAAAATACGTTAAACCATAAGATTCCTATCCCCACCTTTTGCTTTTGATTCGTATCCTTTATAGAGAAACGAAAGAAATGCATAATGAAAGAAAAACAAAAGATACATTATTCGGTTTGGAAAAGATTTGTTGACGGTATTTATACCTGTAAGGATATTGAGGAACTGTTGGCAGACACAAAGACAGACCAGTCAAAGACTTTGATGAAGCTTCTGCTTGTTTATGGAAAACTGGTGAAGAAGAGTCTTCATCCTCATGGGAGGAATGGATTTCCAATGAGCGTCAGGCACTTCAAATTATCAGCAATTACGAGGATAGGCGTCGGAATCACTCTATCTATTTAGTAAAAAATGGGGAGCATTGCTGCGGCTATATTGCTGCATCGTTTTGAGCGTAGTTTATTTTGCTAATCCGGCAGGCATGAAGGTTGCTCAATATGAAATACACGTACCTTATGGTAAAAGACAAAAGTGGTGCTCCCTGACGGGACAAAAGTGATCTTGAATGCAGGCTCTTATATGAAATATCCGAGGCAGTTTGGAAACGAAGGCAGGTACGATCATTTAAAGGAGAGATATATTTTGATGTAGCTAAAAATAAAGACTGTCCTTTCATTATTCAAAGTCAGGATTATAAAATACGTGTTTTGGGTACTACTTTTAATCTGAATAATTATGAAGATAGTGAGGAACTGCAACTGACTCTATGCACAGGAAAGGTGCTGATGAATTTCGGCGAAGAACAATTGAAACTGACCCCCGGCGAGCAATTGGTATTGGATAAAACCAATATGCATCTGGAGCGTGAGCATGTGAATACTCAAAATTATATGTTGTGGATGCAGAACAAGTTATACTTTAACCGTACTCCGATACAAGAAGTGACGAGGAGGTTGGAACGGGTGTATAATTGTACTATACGATTAGACTCAAGTTTTGTCTTTAACAATTTCCTTTCGGGTACGCATGATAATAGGAGTTTGGAGGCGGTTTTGGAGTCCATTCGCTTGGCTACGGGCATTAAATACAGGAAAGCAAACAATTCGTATATTCTATATAAATAATACCTTAATAATTAAATAATCAAGATCTATGAAACAACATGCGAAGAGGGCTTCGTGGGCCCGAGTATTGCTTGTACCGACCTTATTGCTAGGTTCGGCATCCATGGCTGCTTTCCCCGTGCATGCAGCACAAGTTGAATTGAATCAGATAGTTACATTGCAGATGCGTAAAGTGAAATTGGCTGATGTGTTCAAGAAACTGAGTAACCTTTCCGGTTATGAGTTTTTCTATGATGAGAGTGTTGTCCAAAAGTATAATACGATCGATATTGATTTGGACAATGTAAGTTTCGATCAGGCTTTAGAGCAAATCAGGAAACAAACTAGTCTGCAATTGAGCAAGGTGAATAACACCATTGTGGTGAGTCTTGCCAGACAAGTACTGGCATCTTCCGGTAAAGTACAGGCTTCCAGGCATAGAGTCACCGGTAGGGTAACCGATGCTAATAATGAACCGCTGATTGGGGTAAGTATAGTTATTCAAGGAAATAGCGGAGGAACTATAACGGATATTGACGGACGTTATACGTTGGAAGAAGTGGATGCCGATGCCACTTTGGTCTTCTCTTATATCGGTTATGTTTCACAGAAAATAGTTGTCGGAAATCAGCAGACATTGAATGTACAAATGAAAGAAGACAACCAGACTTTGGAAGAAGTCGTAGTAATAGGTTATGGTGTGCAAAAGAAAAGGGATATGACCGGTTCTATTGCTTCTATTAAAAGTAAGGATATCACAGCTATTCCTACTACCAATGCCTTGGAGTCATTACAAGGAAAAGTAGCCGGACTTGATCTTACAAACTCTTCGGGGCAAGCAGGAAGCACACCTAATTTTACGATCCGTGGAGAGCGTTCATTGACGGCTAGTAATGCTCCGTTGATTCTTGTGGATGGTATTGATTATGGTACCTCGCTAGATATAAATCCCACTGATATAGAATCTATTGAAGTGTTAAAAGATGCCTCTTCTACAGCTATTTATGGAACACGGGGTGCGAATGGTATTATTATGATTACGAC
>VOFL01000061.1_pt1 | contig 11449 bp, 11 predicted proteins | sample 5384111 | NCBI WGS metagenome assembly VOFL01 (sample SAMN12384731, study PRJNA508395) | synthetic metagenome | isolation source: mock microbial community "Gut Microbiome Whole cell Mix" consisting of 8.3%...
TAACCAAACGACACATTGGCTCCAATGCCTTTATCGGAACCACGAAACCATTCAACACTGCCCCGCATCTCATGGTTTCGGTGAAGTGGCTGCAGATGCGTGCGGCAAGTGAAGACACTTCTTCATGTCGATGATTCGATTTCATCAGACTTCAACGTGCGGCACATGGCGTTTCCCCACCTGTCAATTCGCGTGCATAATCTGCACGCCAAGTACGATGGAAGTATGAGCGACTTAAGCGCATTGAATCTGGAAGCAGGCAGCCTGGTTGGCGGCTACACGTTGATTTCCCGGCTTGGTTCGGGTGCCATGGGCTCGGTATGGCGTGTGCGGGACGATGGCGGCCATCAATATGCGATGAAGATTTTGCGTGATTCCCTCTCCGACGACGATTCCCCGCAGCGGCAGCGCGACCAACTGACCGCACGCGAGCGCCTGCGCAGGGAGGCGATGGCGTTGCAGAAGGTGCGGCATCCGGGCGTGTGCGGCATTGTGGATATGGAACTTGACGACGCGTTGGCTTTTATTGTGACCGAGTTGATCGAAGGCAAGAATCTGCGTGAGGATGTGCGCGTCAATGGCCGATATGTGGGCGACGATTTGGAACGGCTGGCACGCAAGCTGATTGAGGCGGTGCGTGCCGTGCATGCGTCCGGCATCGTGCACCGCGATATCAAGCCGACGAATGTGATGGTGTCGAGCACCGGCCCGGTATTGGTGGATTTCGGCATCGCTATGGGCGAAGGCGAAAGCCATGTGACGCGTACCGGTCTGGTGATGGGCACGCCGGGGTTCATCGCGCCGGAAATCATTGATGGCGCGGAATCGGATGAAATGACCGATTGGTGGTCGGTGGCGAGCGTATTGGCGTTCGCCGCTACGGTGAGCCGGTGTTCGGCACGAAGCCGATGATGACCGTGTTGGAACGTGCGGCGGCAGGCAGCGCCAATCTTGCGGGACTTCCTGCGGGCACGATGGCCGCGTTCCGTTCGGCGCTTAATCCGGATCGGACGAAGCGGTGCACGCCGGACGATTTGCTGCAGGCGATCGCCGTGGATGCGTTGAATCCGCAGGCGTGGGTTGCGGCCGACAATGGTGGCGCAGCGGATGGCGATACGGAGGCGATGCCCCCTTTTGTTGAATCGCCCGACAATCCGCGCACGTTGTGGCGATTGCAGGACGATATAACCGGCGAAAACGCCATCGGCACGCGCACGATGCCAAGGCTCAGCGAAGCAACGCAGGCGATCGGGCAGCCCGATGTGAGCGCAACTCAAGTAATCGGGAAACAAGTGACCAGCCAATCCGACGCGAGCGCAACGCAGGTGATCGCACCTGTTGACGATGCCGAGACCAGAGTGCTTTCCGACGCACTTCCCAACGTGGACAGCACGCGCACGATGCCGCAATCGCAAGGCACGCGGGCGATGCCGACAGGCACACAGGTAATGCCGCAATCCATGCCGTCAACACAAATGCTGCCGGCCCAGAACGCATGGAATCCAGCGGAAGCGCCGACGCAAGTCGACCCGACCATCAAACCCGCGTTGCAACGCATCGCCATGCGGCAGCCACCGTCCGTCATACCGCAGGCCACGGTGGCCGCGGCGCAGCAATCGCCCGCAATGTCATTCCTGCCGGTCCCCGGTATGGATGGGCCAAGCGTGGCGGAACCCCCAAACCCCGCCGATGTGAAGCGTGGCGCGATGTTGGGCCGGGCATGCTCCCCTGCGCGCTGATGGCGATTCCCGTGGCCGTCTGCGGACTGTTCTCACTGTGGACGGCGATGGCAGCCGCGTTGTTGTTCGCCTGTGCGCTGGCCACCATCGGATTCAACACGGAGGCGCAGCTCGAGCGCGAAGGCAAACGTGGCGGCGAGAAGAAAAGTTCCGACTGGCTGCTGCGATTGGCGGACTGCCCCGCACATCGTGAAGGGCTTCGGCGTCGCCATCGTGCGGACGCCGATCATGTTGGCCGTGGCCGCGCTGGGTTTGTCGCTCACCACGGTCGTGCTGCAGCTTCCGTATGCCGTGATGGATATGTGGATATTTGATTGACGATTCCGATGCCGACGCTGCTTGGCGGTCCGCTTTCCGAAAGCGGGCTGGCGCAGGCTGCGTTCTGCGCGATCGGCTGGCTTGTGGCCGTGGCCGCCCGGCGCGATCGTACTGCGATTGGGCGGCGGCGCACTGCGTAAACAGCCGTATCTGCGCCACTTGAGCGAGCTGCCGACGCAATCGCAAGGCAATACGGAATTCCCGGCGAATCGATAGCAAGGCATCGCTAGTATGGTGCCCAGCATAACAACGTGAGGTCGAAAGGAATATCGATGGCCCAGAACAGCAAGGATGCGCAGAAGCGTACCAGCCGCGCCGAGCGTAGGGCCGCCGAGGCCGCGGCGATGAAGGCGCGCGCCGAGCAGATGGAAAAGGAACGCAAGCAGCAGACGATCATCGGCGGCATCGTGGTGGCGGTGCTGGTGATTCTGGTGGCGATCGGCGCGTTCACCGTGTACCACAACATGCATAAGAAGGCCGAAACGAAGGCTTCCACCGAAACCGTGCAGGAAGCGTACACGGCGTTGCAGAAAGTGAAGAACACTCCGAAGCTCGTCGATAAGAACGGCGGCCTGCTGATTTCCAAGAACGGCTACGGCAAGGCTGTGGAGGGCGCGCCGACCGTCGAGCTCTACATGGATTTCCTGTGCCCGGGCTGCGGCAACCTGCACCGCCAGTTGGACGCCGACCTGCAGAAGATGGTCGATGCGGGGCAGATCAATCTGGACCTGCATTTCATGGCGTTCATGGACCGTTGGTCCACCGACGAGTATTCCAGTCGCGCGGCGAACGCGGCCATCTACCTGGCCGAGCATGACAGCGACCCGAACCATCTGATCTCCTTCCTGGAGAAGGTCTACGCCGAGGATTTCCAGCCGGAGGAAGGCTCCGCATACAAGTCGGTGAGCGACGCCAAGATCAAGGAGCAGATGATCGCCGCGGGTGTTTCCAAGGATGTTGCGGACAAGGCGTTTGGCCGCGATTATCAGGAATGGCTTGATGCGATCGACACTTACACGCCGAAGCGTTCCGAACTGTGGCATCAGTCCGGCAGCTACAAGGGCAGCATGACCACGCCGACCGGATCATCAACGGCAAGTATTGGGATATGGACCAGCTGACCACCGCCCAGACGACGGTTAAGGACGGTCTGTTGGAATCGATCGGCCTGAAGGACAGCGAAGTCGGCGTTGCCGGCAAGATGCCGTCCATCGGAGCCAAGAAGGGGCCGATTTCCGTCACCACGGGCGAATAACCCCTTACGGGCAGCCGGCGCGTCTCAACCCGCAATACTAAGTTGACGGCGGTGGAAGCGCTGGTTATGCTATTCATCGTTCCTCTGTTGTTTTCATAGCAAAAGAGGACATGCCTCCTTAGCTCAGATGGCCAGAGCGGCCGCCTTGTAAGCGGCAGGTCGTCGGTTCGATCCCGACAGGAGGCTCGAACCCGTATGACGGGCTTGGACCTCTTACCATGGGTAAGTGCTCCAGAAGTCTTCCCCCAACTTGAGACTTCTGGCAAAGCGGACGAGACGTCCCCCAACCTATCTCGTCCGACCGGGGGCAGGACATCCCCTTCTCTCCTGCCCCCTTTTTATTTTTCGCTTTTCGCACCTGCTTTCAAAAATGTGGCGGTATGGATAAAACCATCGGAAAGCACGGCAACCGTTCCAGCTGAGCCGTTACAATAACGGCGTTGTAGGCAGCGCTGAAAAGAGGATAAATGACGAGAAGGTGGACCCCTCGGAGATTCGTGACGCTTCGTCGTGTCCGCGTCATGGCATGCGTGGCCTCATTGACTTTGACTTCGGCGTTGGCGTTTGGTGTGGGCGCGCGCAAATCCGTGGCATTGACCGTCAATGGGGAGACCACCACGGTGACCACATATGCGATGAGCGTGGACCGTCTGCTGCAGGAGCAGGGCGTGAAAGTCAAAACGCACGACCTGGTGGAGTCGACCAGCCCGACCAGCATGCTGAAGAACCATGATGTGGTGAACGTGCAGAGCGCATACCAGACCACCATCACCATCGACGGCCAGGAAGTGCCGTTCTGGACGGTCGCGTCCAGCGCCGAGCAGTTGCTGGACTTCTTCAACCAAAACGAAACCGAAGCGGCGAAAATCACCGTCAATATCAGCAACGTCTACAACAAGCTCACCGGCGGTCTCATCATCAACCAGAAGGGGCCCGTCACCGTCATCGCGGACGGCAAAAGCTCGGTGGCGCCGAACGGCAAGCTGCCCGCCGCCTCCATTCTTGACGCCAAAGGCATCACGTTGGGCAAGGAGGATCGCGTCAGCGTCGAAAAGGACGGCAAAAAGACCATTCTGCGCGTCCGCCGCGTGACCCACGGCGAGGAAACACGTACGAAGGAAGTGCCGTTCGGCACGCAGACCATCATCGACCCGAACCTGCAGCCGGGCGAAGTCACGATACGGCAGGAAGGCGAAAACGGCGAAATCCAGCAGACGTACGCCGTCACCTACGTGGATGGCGTGAAGGAAAGCGAGACGCTGACCGAAGAGAAGACCACGAAAATCGCCATCGACAAAGTCATTGCGGTCGGACCGGAAAAAACTACGGACGATACCGACAAATCCGACAACAGCGGCAACGGCAATGGCGATAACGGCGATTCCGGCAAGACGGACGACGGCAAGAACGATTCGGGTAAGAACGACTCGAATAAAAACGACAATAAGTCCGATTCGAACAAGTCCGATTCCGACAAAACCGATTCGAACAAGTCGGATTCCTCGGATAAGAACAATTCGAACAACAACTCGAATAACAATTCCAACAACACCAAGAAGGACGATCCGGCACCGACCCCCACACCAACCCCTGCACCGCAGCCGACTCCCGCACCCCAGCCCAAACCGCAGCCCACGCCGCAGCCGAGCAATCCTTCCGCAGGCTGCCGCTTGTACCATCCTTCCGCGGCACAGGCACAGGCCTACGCTTCCGGCGCGGCGGCGCAGCGCGGCTGGACCGGCCAGAACTGGACGGATCTGGTCAAACTCTGGAATCGCGAATCCGGATGGAGCTGGAGCGCGGAAAACGTGTATTCGGGCGCATACGGTATTCCACAAGCGTTGCCGGGCAGCCAAATGGCCACGTTCGGCGCGAATTGGAAGGACGATGCCGCCGTGCAGATCGACTGGGGTCTGAGCTACATCGCACAGCGGTACGGCAGCCCGTCCGCGGCGTGGCAGCACTCCGAACAGACCGGATGGTACCGATCCGGCTAATCGCCAACGATTTTCGTACCGGCATGAACGGATAATGAGGGAATGACAGAAAACGTGAACGAGCATACGCAGGGCCATTTGCTGGGGCGGCCGACATCCGACGCATCGCCGCCGACGCGGGTATCAGCCCGACGAAGAAATTCGGGCAGAATTTCGTGATCGATCCGGAACCGTGCGTCGCATCGTGCGCGAGGCCGGCGTGACCGCCGACGACCATGTGCTGGAAGTCGGTCCCGACTGGGTTCGCTGACGCTGGCGATTCTGGAAACCGGCGCCACGATGACGGCTGTGGAAATCGACCCGCCGGTCGCCGAACGCCTGCCGAAAACCATCGCCGAATTCATGCCGGACGCCGTGGACCGCTTCCGTGTGGTCAACCGCGACGCACTTACCGTCAATCCGGAGAATCTGCCCGATTTCAAGGATGACGATTCCTTCACGCTGGTGGCCAATCTGCCGTACAACGTGGCCACGCCGATTCTGCTCACCCTGTTGGAACGTTTCGACAATCTGGGCACCTTCCTGGTGATGGTGCAGAAGGAAGTGGCGGACCGTTTGAGCGAGAAGCCCGGTTCGAAGATCTACGGCACGCCGAGCGTGAAGCTCGCATGGTACGGCACCGCGGAACGCGTGGGCGTCATCGGCCGCAACGTGTTCTGGCCGGCCCCGAACGTCGATTCCGCGCTGGTGCTGTTCAAGCGCTACCCGGGCGGTCACACCCCCGCCGCGGACAATGCGGACGGTTCCGTGGTGGATCGCGAAACCGTGTTCCGTTTGATCGACGCGGCTTTCGGGCAGCGCCGCAAGACCCTGCACGCCGCATTGAAGAAAATCGTGCCGTCCGAAGCGTTCGAGAAGGCCGGCATCGACCCGACCCGTCGTGGCGAGACGCTCACCATCGACGAATTCGTGGCGTTGGCACGCGCGTTGGATGAGGTGTTCGCGTCATGAGCACCATTGATTCGCCCGCCATCGGAACGGCCACCATCAACGCCGTGAGCGTGGACTGCCCGGCGAAAACGAATCTGACCCTGCATGTGGGCCCGTCGCATGCCGAATGGGGCGGCCGTCATGAACTCGACACCATCTATTGCGCGGTCGGCGTATACGACACCGTCACCGCCACGCGCAAAGCGCCGGGAAGCGGCTTCTCGCTGAATCTCGAGGGCGCGTATCTGGGCGACCTGGCCTCTTCCGGCAGCGATATGCGCCGCAACCACGCCGTGCTGGCATTGTTCGCCATGGCCGAAGCGAGCAGCCATGAGCCGGACGTGGCGTTGAACATCGACAAGCGCATCCCCGTCGGCGCGGGCATGGCCGGCGGTTCCGCCGATGCGGCGGCGACGATTCTGGCATTGAACACGTTGTGGGATCTCGATTGGCCGATCGAACGCCTGCAGGAAGTCGCGGCCACGCTGGGCGCGGACATGCCGTTCTGTCTGACCGGCGGTTACGCGCGCGGCACCGGTTTCGGCGAACGCATCGAACAGCTTGATGACGATGGCGATATCGTACGCGATCTTACGGAACGTGGGTTTACCGGCCATCTGCTGGTCGGCGCATACCGTGCGGAACTGCGCACGCCGGAAGTGTATGCCACATTCGATCAGATCGGTGCCGGCGATGGCGATGAGAACCACCTGCAGAAGGCGGCGGTCTCCTGCATCCGCGTAGCGGACAGGCGATCGAGGAAGCCTTGCGTGCGGGAGCCAGCCAGGCGTTCGTCTCCGGTTCCGGCCCGTCCGTCATCGCGTTCGTGCCGACGGAGGATGCGGCGGACGCCGTGCAGCGGGCATGGCAGGACAGCCGTTGCGTCGATCGCATCATCGCCACGAACGCCCCAGCCCGACCGATTGTGCATATCACCGCATGACACATATCACCGCATGACAGTAAAGTTGATGGCAATTGGTTTGTTCAAAAGGAATTCGTAAATGACCCAGGCTAACGACGAGCGCGCCGCGCGCAAAGAGTACATTCGCCGCCGTCAGAAGACGGTGTTCAGCATCGTCGGAGCCGTCATGGTGGTCGCCATGGTGGTGTCCCTGCTGTTCTTTTTCCATGTCGGAGGCCTGGGCAACGTCAAGTCGGCCGCCGTACAGCCGAACTACGGCCAGCAGGCACCGTGCCCCATCAAGGAAGCCGACGGCAACAAGGCCAAGTATGTGGAGAATCGCAACATCACGCTGCGTGTGCTCAACGGCACGAAGTTCTCCGGCTTCGCCAAGGCGGTGAGCGACGCGTTGCAGAACCGCGAGTTCAACCCCCAGACGCCGGGCAACTACACCAAGAAGGTGGATCGCACGATGATCGTCTTCGGCAAGAACGGCGTGAATCAGGCGTACACCGTGGCAAGCAATTTCACCGATGCCATGCTGGTTATGGACGACCGTCAGGACCAGCTGATCGACGTCATCGTGGGCGCCACGTTCGACAATCTGCAGGATACGAAGAAGGTTCCCGCCGCAGGCAAGGCGATCACCGGCATCCAGGGCTGCGTCGCGGTGGACAAGATGACCGACCTGCCCAAGGCGCCCGAGCATGATGCGGTGAATCCGCAAAGCTGACCGCCAATCGAAATCGATATAGGCAATATGAAAAACCCGCGCTCCCCCAATCGGGAACGCGGGTTTTCGTATTCGAGCTGTTCCATGCATGCGGCGAAACCACCGCATGTCAATCGCTATTCGCCCTGCTCCTTGTACCAGCGTTCCAGCTCGGCAACGGCCACGTCACGCTCCACCGGACCGTTATCGAGGCGGTATTCCAGCATGTGCTTGTACGCCTTGCCGACCATCGGGCCTGGTTCGATGCTTAGCAGCTGCATGATCTCGTCGCCGTTGAGGTCAGGACGGATCGCGTCGAAGTCTTCCTTTTCTTTCAGGTCGCGTACACGCTGTTCCATCTCGTCCATGGCCGCCGAGAACATCATGGCCTTGCGCTTGTTCTGTGTGGTCGTGTCGGCGCGCGTAAGGCGGTTCAGACGCTCGTACAGCGGGCCAGCGTCCTTGACGTAGCGGCGGACCGCGGAATCCGTCCACGGCTCCTCCACGTAGCCGTGGAAGCGCAGATGCAGGTTGACCAGCTCGCTGACGTCCTCGACCATGTGGTGGTCGAAATGCAGTGCCTTCAAACGCTTGCGCGTCATCTTCGCGCCGACGGCGTCATGACGGTGGAAGCTCACCTTGCCGCCCGCTTCGAAACGACGGGTCTTCGGCTTGCCGATGTCGTGCAGCAGAGCCGCCAGACGCAGCGTCAGGTCCGGGGCCGGCACCGGACCGTCGGAACCGGTTTCGAGGGCGACGGCGCGTTCGATGACGATCATGGTGTGTTCGAACACGTCCTTATGGCGATGGTGCTCGTCGATTTCCAGCTGCAGCGCGGGAATTTCCGGCAGCACGATGTCGGCAAGACCGGAATCGACCAACGCTTCGATGCCGGCGCGCGGGCGATCGGACAGCAGCAGCTTGACCAGTTCGTCGCGCACACGTTCGGCGGAGACGATTTCGATGCGATCGACCATGTCGGACAGCGCTTCGGCGGTTTCCGGCTCGATGCGGAAGCCGAGCTGCGCCACGAAACGCACGGCGCGCATCATGCGCAACGGATCGTCGTCGAACGACTGCCGCGGATCGACGGGGGTACGCAGCACGCCTTTGGCCAAATCGTTCGCACCGCCGAACGGATCGACGAATTCGAGTTCCGGAACACGCAACGCCATCGCGTTGACGGTGAAATCGCGGCGGGAAAGATCGCCTTCCAGCGTGTCGCCGTAATTGACTTCCGGCTTGCGCGAGTCGGGGTCGTACGTGTCGGAACGGTAGGTGGTCACCTCCACTTTCACCTCGGTGCCGTCCTCACGCCTGCGCATCGCGCCGAGCGTGCCGAATTTGCGGCCCATATCCCAGAAGCCATCATGCCCAAAACGGCGCAGAATATGCTCAAACTGCTCGGGACGCGCCGATGTGCAGAAATCCAAATCATGCGATTTGCGATGCAGCAGCAGGTCGCGGACAGGACCCCCGACCAGTGCCAGTTCGTAGCCTTCCGCAGCAAACATACGTCCTAATTCAATGGCCTCTGGCCACACTTCGAAGTTCACGCCATACCTTTCAGCACCACAAGTTTTCCGTTTACCAGCATACCGTTACCCCACCTGCACACAGAATTGAGTATGGTTGGAATCATGATTACGCCCGCAGACCTTGCACGCATGCTTGCCCATGCTGCGGACGACCATGCCCAAAATCCGCTGGAACCGGACGAACTGCTGTACACATCGCAGTCGGTTTCGCTGCAGCAGCTGCAACAACTACAGCAATTGCAGCAGCGCACGATCATCACGCCGAGCGCGCCTACGCCGGCGATGATGCCGCGCCGGCGCACCGCGGATGGTCCGACCACGTTCGCATCGCTTGACGCGCAGGAGCTGCCGGTGGTGCGCGAGTATTCGGCGGGCGGGCTGGTGTTCGACGACAAGGGTCGCGTGGCGATCATCGCACGTCATTCACGCAGCGGGCATTTGGAATGGTGCCTGCCGAAGGGACATATCGAAAAAGGCGAAACGCCGCAGCAGACGGCCGTGCGCGAAGTGCATGAGGAAACCGGCATTCTGGGCGAGGTGGTCGATTCCATCGCCACCATCGACTATTGGTTCACCGGTACCAGCCAACGCGTGCACAAGCTGGTGCACCACTTCGCGTTGCGGCAGATCGGCGGCGAGCTGACCGTCGAAGGCGATCCCGACCATGAGGCCGAAGACGCCATTTGGGTGGATTTTGCTGATTTGGACGATGTGCTGAGCTATCCGAACGAACGGAAGATAGCATGGTTGTACGCAAGGAAACTCAACAGACAGGCGTAATAGTGAATCAATCCGCACAACGGCACGTTTCGCGTGGCCTTCGCGCGTTATCATCCATCCTCGCCATGGTATTGACCATGGCGTTGATGTTGTTATACGCACCCACGCCATCGGCAAGGGCCATGGAATCGACCACATCGGCGGAGTCGACGGACGGTATGTTGTCCATCAACTCTTCCACGGCCGTATTGACGGACACCTCCGGATACCATCTGAACGCCACGGTGACCAACACGACCGGACAGGAGATTCCCGCGGGAACGCTGACGCTGGCCATGAACGCCTTCTACACGTTCGTTTCGCGCAACGACATCCAGGATTGGTCTGAAGGCAACGGGCGAATCCCCACCCCGCAATCCGTGGGACAGGCCGATGTGCCCGCGTTGCAGCCGGGAGCCAGCGCCAACGTGAGCATCGACGCGGACGCCCATCAGGAATCGCTCGCGGCCATCAACTCTTGGGGGCCGAAGCCGGTGCTGCTGAGCTATTCCGCCAACGGAACCCCCCTTGCTCAATCGCATACGTTCGTGACGCGCACCGGCGCGGGACTCCACACGCCCAGCACGCCGGCGCTGCACATCACCGTCGCCCAGCCGCTGGCCGCCAACGGGTGGACCACCGACAGCAAGCTGCTTGGACAGCTGGTCGATGAAGGGGGTATTTCCTCCTCGAAACTGGCGAAAATCGCCATGCCCAGCAAGGATGACGACGCACGGCTCAAATCGTTGCAGCAGACCTTCGCCAAGCACGACATGCTGCAGGTCGTAGGAGATCCGACCTACCTGCAGGCGATGGCGATGCCAACGCGGGTCGACGGCATCACCCAGCCCGCATTGTTCGACATGACCGCCTACAGCGCCATGAACAACGCTCCGGCCTACAGCGCAGCCGGTATCAACGACCGTCAATGGTCCGCAGCCAAAGCCCGGAAAACCTATCAATCGGCATTGGGTGACAGCAACGCGGACATCACCGCATACGCGTGGCAGGGCAACGGCAATTGGACCCTACAAGCGTTGACGAAGGCCCGCCAGCAGGGGTACGGCACCGTCATCGCCACGCATGACTTCGAAGAGGACGATGCGGATACCGTACGTACCGGCAAGACGGTGGTCTCCACCGATGTCGGGGACATCACCGTGCTTTCCGCGCAGAATGTGCTTTCCGGCCTGGCCCAAGGCAAGGCGACCAGTGACGATGCCAACGCCGACAGCGAGGGAACCACGGCCGGCAGATTGGCGCGATTCGTCGCGCAAAGCGCGTTCTACCAGATGGA
>VOFL01000060.1_pt1 | contig 11424 bp, 12 predicted proteins | sample 5384111 | NCBI WGS metagenome assembly VOFL01 (sample SAMN12384731, study PRJNA508395) | synthetic metagenome | isolation source: mock microbial community "Gut Microbiome Whole cell Mix" consisting of 8.3%...
TCAGTTGTACTTCGTTCAGTTACGTATTGCTGCCATCAGATTGTGTTTGTTAGTCGCTTTTTTTTGGAATTTTTTTTGGAATTTTTTTTGCGCTAACAACCTCCTGCCGTTTGCCCGTGCATATCGGTCACGAACAAATCTGATTACTAAACACAGTAGCCTGGATTTGTTCTATCAGTAATCGACCTTATTCCTAATTAAATAGAGCAAATCCCTTATTGGGGTAAGACATGAAGATGCCAGAAAAACATGACCTGTTGGCCGCCATTCTCGCGGCAAAGGAACAAGGCATCAGGGCAATCCTTGCGTTTGCAATGGCGTACCTTCGCGGCAGATATAATGGCGGTGCGTTTACAAAAACAGTAATCGACGCAACGATGTGCGCCATTATCGCCTAGTTCATTCGTGACCTTCTCGACTTCGCCGGACTAAGTAGCAATCTCGCTTATATAACGAGCGTGTTTATCGGCTACATCGGTACTGACTCGATTGGTTCGCTTATCAAACGCTTCGCTGCTAAAAAGCCGGAGTAGAAGATGGTAGAAATCAATAATCAACGTAAGGCGTTCCTCGATATGCTGGCGTGGTCGGAGGGAACTGATAACGGACGTCAGAAAACCAGAAATCATGGTTATGACGTCATTGTAGGCGGAGAGCTATTTACTGATTACTCCGATCACCCTCGCAAACTTGTCACGCTAAACCCAAAACTCAAATCAACAGGCGCCGGACGCTACCAGCTTCTTTCCCGTTGGTGGGATGCCTACCGCAAGCAGCTTGGCCTGAAAGACTTCTCTCCGAAAAGTCAGGACGCTGTGGCATTGCAGCAGATTAAGGAGCGTGGCGCTTTACCTATGATTGATCGTGGTGATATCCGTCAGGCAATCGACCGTTGCAGCAATATCTGGGCTTCACTGCCGGGCGCTGGTTATGGTCAGTTCGAGCATAAGGCTGACAGCCTGATTGCAAAATTCAAAGAAGCGGGCGGAACGGTCAGAGAGATTGATGTATGAGCAGAGTCACCGCGATTATCTCCGCTCTGGTTATCTGCATCATCGTCTGCCTGTCATGGGCTGTTAATCATTACCGTGATAACGCCATTACCTACAAAGCCCAGCGCGACAAAAATGCCAGAGAACTGAAGCTGGCGAACGCGGCAATTACTGACATGCAGATGCGTCAGCGTGATGTTGCTGCGCTCGATGCAAAATACACGAAGGAGTTAGCTGATGCGAAAGCTGAAAATGATGCTCTGCGTGATGATGTTGCCGCTGGTCGTCGTCGGTTGCACATCAAAGCAGTCTGTCAGTCAGTGCGTGAAGCCACCACGGCCTCCGGCGTGGATAATGCAGCCTCCCCGACTGGCAGACACCGCTGAACGGGATTATTTCACCCTCAGAGAGGCTGATCACTATGCAAAAACAACTGGAAGGAACCCAGAAGTATATTAATGAGCAGTGCAGATAGAGTTGCCCATATCGATGGGCAACTCATGCAATATGTGAGCAATACACACGCGCTTCCAGCGGAGTATAAATGCCTAAAGTAATAAAACCGAGCAATCCATTTACGAATGTTTGCTGGGTTTCTGTTTTAACAACATTTTCTGCGCCGCCACAAATTTTGGCTGCATCGACAGTTTTCTTCTGCCCAATTCCAGAAACGAAGAAATGATGGGTGATGGTTTCCTTTGGTGCTACTGCTGCCGGTTTGTTTTGAACAGTAAACGTCTGTTGAGCACATCCTGTAATAAGCAGGGCCAGCGCAGTAGCGAGTAGCATTTTTTCATGGTGTTATTCCCGATGCTTTTGAAGTTCGCAGAATCGTATGTGTAGAAAATTAAACAAACCCTAAACAATGAGTTGAAATTTCATATTGTTAATATTTATTAATGTATGCCAGGTGCGATGAATCGTCATTGTATTCCCGGATTAACTATGTCCACAGCCCTGACGGGGAACTTCTCTGCAGGAGTGTCCGGGAATAATTAAAACGATGCACACAGGGTTTAGCGCGTACACGTATTGCATTATGCCAACGCCCCGGTGCTGACACGGAAGAAACCGGACGTTATGATTTAGCGTGGAAAGATTTGTGTAGTGTTCTGAATGCTCTCAGTAAATAGTAATGAATTATCAAAGGTATAGTAATATCTTTTATGTTCATGGATATTTGTAACCCATCGGAAAACTCCTGCTTTAGCAAGATTTTCCCTGTATTGCTGAAATGTGATTTCTCTTGATTTCAACCTATCATAGGACGTTTCTATAAGATGCGTGTTTCTTGAGAATTTAACATTTACAACCTTTTTAAGTCCTTTTATTAACACGGTGTTATCGTTTTCTAACACGATGTGAATATTATCTGTGGCTAGATAGTAAATATAATGTGAGACGTTGTGACGTTTTAGTTCAGAATAAAACAATTCACAGTCTAAATCTTTTCGCACTTGATCGAATATTTCTTTAAAAATGGCAACCTGAGCCATTGGTAAAACCTTCCATGTGATACGAGGGCGCGTAGTTTGCATTATCGTTTTTATCGTTTCAATCTGGTCTGACCTCCTTGTGTTTTGTTGATGATTTATGTCAAATATTAGGAATGTTTTCACTTAATAGTATTGGTTGCGTAACAAAGTGCGGTCCTGCTGGCATTCTGGAGGAAATACAACCGACAGATGTATGTAAGGCCAACGTGCTCAAATCTTCATACAGAAAGATTTGAAGTAATATTTTAACCGCTAGATGAAGAGCAAGCGCATGGAGCGACAAAATGAATAAAGAACAATCTGCTGATGATCCCTCCGTGGATCTGATTCGTGTAAAAAATATGCTTAATAGCACCATTTCTATGAGTTACCCTGATGTTGTAATTGCATGTATAGAACATAAGGTGTCTCTGGAAGCATTCAGGGCAATTGAGGCAGCGTTGGTGAAGCACGATAATAATATGAAGGATTATTCCCTGGTGGTTGACTGATCACCATAACTGCTAATCATTCAAACTACTTAACCTGTGACAGAGCCAACACGCAGTCTGTCACTGTCAGGAAAGTGGTAAAACTGCAACTCAATTACTGCAATGCCCTCGTAATTAAGTGAATTTACAATATCGTCCTGTTCGGAGGGAAGAACGCGGGATGTTCATTCTTCATCACTTTTAATTGATGTATATGCTCTCTTTTCTGACGTTAGCCTCCGACGGCAGGCTTCAATGACCCAGGCTGAGAAATTCCCGGACCCTTTTTGCTCAAGAGCGATGTTAATTTGTTCAATCATTTGGTTAGGAAAGCGGATGTTGCGGGTTGTTGTTCTGCGGGTTCTGTTCTTAGTTGACATGAGGTTGCCCCGTATTCAGTGTCGCTGATTTGTATTGTCTGAAGTTGTTTTTACGTTAAGTTGATGCAGATCAATTAATACGATACCTGCGTCATAATTGATTATTTGACGTGGTTTGATGGCCTCCACGCACGTTGTGATATGTAGATGATAATCATTATCACTTTACGGGTCCTTTCCGGTGAAAAAAGGTACCAAAAAACATCGTCGTGAGTAGTGAACCGTAAGCAGCAATACGTGAAAAAAAAAACAAAAAAAATAAAAAAAAAACAAAAACAAAAACAACAAAATAAAAAAAAAAAAAAAAAAAAAAAAAAAAAAAAAAAAAAAAAAAAAAATCGTAGTCAAAATAACCTGAATGCGTGGGATTGGGTAGAGTTAAAGTGGGATGGATAACCCTATGTTCACCCCCATAATTATAATTAAGAGAACTATTTTTATAAATACTCTTATTGCGTTCAATGAAACTTTCATTATTTAAAAAAGCGATAGCTAAAACACGCTTTCTTGATGGTCATGGTTGAATAAAGCTTTTTCTTGAAGAAATGAAGTTTTTAGTATCTAGCATTTCCTTAATTTCATAGATTGATTTCATCATAAATGTTTTGGCCTTTTTCTACGAACATATCTAACCACAAAAGGCATTCTCTCTTTAATAAAACCCTTGATTTTATTTTTTAACCCCATAAAACTCTAATTGAAATAAAACGCTATTAGAAGCAAAATCTTATTATACTACTCCCGCTACATTTTAAAACGCTCCCTAACTTCTTTGTCTAATTCCAGCACTTCTCTAAACTAGAGCTTGAAAGGCATTTTATCGTATGATTCTAAGGCTTGAGAAATGGTTTGGATAAGGCCACCAAAAGCGATCTCTTTGTTTAAAAACTTCTCCATCGCCACTTCATTGCTCGCATTCAGCACCACGCCAAGCTTAGGGTTTTCTAGCAGTAAGTCTTTATAACACCACAAAGTGTAGCGCTCCATGCTAATGGGTTCAAATTTAATCGCGCTTAAAGCGTATAGATCTAAGGGCTTGATAGACGCGCTCAAAGAGGCCAACTTCGGATCGATCGCATAGCTTATGGGTAATTGCATATCTGCGCTCGCTAAATGCGCGATGATAGAGTTGTCTTCAAACTCCACCAAAGCATGCACGATAGAACTCCTTTCAATCAGCGCATCAATCTTTAAAGACGCGCCAAAAAGCCAATAAGTTTCTAGGATTTCAAAAAGCTTATTGACCATGCTCGCTGAATCAATGGTGATTTTAGATCCCATGCTCCAATTAGGGTGCTTGAGCGCATTTTGCGCGTTTTGAATAGGAATAAATTCTAAAGGCGTGTCCCTGAAAGCCCCCCACTCAGCTAATGATTAAGGATTTAGGCTTTAAAGTCTTGTTTGCAACAACGCCCACAAACCAAAATGCTCGCTATCAATGGGCGTGATTTGTGAAATGTCTAATAAATGCCCCAGCTCACTAAGCTTTCTTTATTCGCTAGGGCCAGTTTTTTATTCCTTTGTAAGCTTTAAAGCTCGCTTTCAATCCTACGCCCACAATGGCGTTAAGGACTAAATTTGGTGCACTCTTTCTATCATCGCATCAATGCCTCTAACCCCACAAACACTTCCGCACCCAAAGGCTCTAAATCATTCAAATCGCTAGGATCTAAAATCGCCACTTTCTTGGGTTTGAAAACTTGGATTTGTTCATTGATTAAAGCGATATTTTCCCACAGCAAGGCCTCTATTTCTATGCCAAATTTTTTGCGATTTTTAGGGCGTTTTTCCCAATAGAGCCGGTGCTTCCTAAAACAACCATTCAATCCCTTAAAACCCCGCCGTTTCCTTTCAAATTTCTAAAAATACAACAACGCATGCAAGCCTAAAGCCCCAAAAACATGGGATCAACCGGTCTAAAACGCCCCCATGCGGGTAAAATCTTACCGTTATCTTTGATACCGCCCTTTCTTTCAAAAAAGCTTTCATAAAAATCCCAAAACACCGCCACAAGAGCGATTAAAAAACTAAAAGGCCATAAAAAGCCTCCGCTCAATTTCCCCATCTTACAAACGATCCTAAAACGCTCGCCAAAACCACGCCAATCAACGCGCCTCTAAGGTTTTATTCGGCGAAGTGGGCGTGAAAGGGTTTTGCCTAAAAGCTTGCTCAAAAAACGCCCCCATCGCTTGCAACCACCACGACTAAAAGCCAAATGATCGCTACTGCACCAAAATCCTTATAAACCCCAAAAGCGCAAAAACCCAACGCCCGGATACAAAAAGGGTAAAATGGCTTCGCTATGGTGCGCTTTTGATAAGCGATAACACTAGCCATGACCATGGCTAATAAGGCGCATTCTATAGGACGCCCGTTAAAATACGCCGCCACCATAACAACACTAAAATGAGATACAGGCTAAAGCTCGCTTTAACTTGGAATAATCTTAACGCTTCAGAAAACCCTACCGCATAAATCCCCCCTAAAACCGCCCAAAACAACAACAAATTGTCCGCATATAAAATCAAGTCTGCCACAATGATTAAAACAAACCCTGTAATGTAACGAGATTTTTCTTTAAATAACTCTTCTTTCACTTTTTTCCTTAATCAATTAAATATTAACGAAACCAAAAAATAGCTAAACGTGCTAATCAAAACAACTCCTACCAGATTAAGCCACAAACCGGCTTTAATCATGTCCGTTATTTTAACATACCCAGAGCCATAAGCTATTGCATTCGGTGGGGTGGCCACAGAACATGAACAGCGCAAGTCGCACTCAAGGCTACAGGAATGGTCAATAACAAGCTCTGATGGTTTCATAACCCATGCCCATCGCAACCTCTCAATCACCGGTAAAAATGCGGCAACGGTGGCGGTGTTAAAGTGATTTCGGTTAAGAAAATGACCATTAAAGTAACCATGACAATGATGAATAAAATCGGTAAATGCGAAAAGCCAGAGACTAAATGCCCGATCCACAAACTCAACCCGGTTTTAGAAAATTGCGCGCTCAAGGCTAACCCGCCGCCAAATAAAAGCAACACATCCCAAGGGGTTTTTAGCAACACCCCAATCAATGAGCCTATCGCCCTGATGGTTAGCGGGCAAAATGAATAAAAGCGCAGAAACCCCCATAGCGATCACTGAATCAATTTTATCTATCTTAACGCCCCAAGATTTTAACATTACGCCTAAAAAAATCCACCCTAAAGACGCTAAAATAAAAATAATCCCCACAGAGATTTCCGCCTGACTCAAACGGCCTAATTTTTTTAACTCTACCCTAATGACTTCCTTACCCCCTGGGATTTCTTTAATCTTTAAAGGGAAAATCACATAAGTGAGCAAGAGCCACGCTAAAATGAGCATGATAAAGGCTAACGGCGTCCCAAACACCATCCACTGAGCGAAATCAATTTCAATATTGAAAGCGGTTTTCATATAACCGGCCAATAAAGCGTTAGGCGGCGTGCCAATCAAAGTGCCTAAAGAGCCAATAGAAGCCGCATAAGCGATGCCAAGCATCAAGCAAATACTGAAATTCGTGCGATAGATAGTAGTCTTTTCTTGAATGACTTGAGTAATATCTTTACCCTTATGCACGATATTACTCATAATACCCCATGCGCTTTGGTGATTTCTTTCTTTTTGATGCCATGAATTAGAGGCGTCTTTCTTTGCCCACCAGTTTAGCGACTAATTGCAAATCGCACATCCCAACAGAGAGCATCATCACCGCCGTTGCGGTATTGCTCACCCACATAGACAGAATGCCTGTAGCCATCATGAAACCTAAAATCAGCCTCCTAGGGCTTGTGCCTACTAATAAAATAATGCTTAAAGCGATGCGCGTGTGCAAATTCCATTTTGCATCTTAGGGCTAAAATAAACCTCCCATAAAAGAAAGATGATCGGCGATGCGTAAGAAGAGCTGACGCTAGCAGATGATCCACGCTAAAGACGCTAAAAGCACCAAAGGTAAAAGCGCGGTTGCGGGCAAGTCAATGGCTTCAGTCATCCACCATATCCCCATTAAAACAGCCACCCCTGCCACAACAGGCATCGCCTTATAATTCAAAGAACTGAGCTTGGGGATTTTTTTCTACAATATGAGGCATTTGAGAATTGGCGCATAGTAGATAACAAGCGCGATTAACGCTCCCCTATTAACCCCAACAAGCGCACGATCTTGGTGCTTTTATCATCGGTGCGCATATCGGTATGCATATTGGCATGCGAATGATTTTCCATTTTATTTTACCCTTTAAAATTACTAACCTCCATGCTACAATAAAACTTTTTCAAAACTAAGATTTTAGAAAAATCATATCAAAATAGGAAAAAGAGTGGTAAAAGAAAGTGATATTTTAGTGGTTGGTGGGGGGCATGCAGGCATTGAAGCGAGCTTGATTGCGGCTAAAATGGGGGCTAGGGTGCATTTAATCACCATGCTCATAGACACGATCGGTTTAGCGAGCTGTAATCCGGCGATTGGGGGCTTGGGTAAAGGGCATTTGACTAAAGAAGTGGATGTTTTAGGGGGGGCTATGGGGATTATTACGGATCATAGCGGTTTGCAATATCGTGTGTTAAACGCTTCTAAAGGGCCGGCGGTTAGGGGACTAGGCGCAAATTGATATGGACACTTACCGCATTTTGGCAAGAAATCTCGTTTTAAACACCCCTAATTTGAGCGTCTCTCAAGAAATGACCGAAAGTTTAATCCTTGAAAACGATGAGGTAGTGGGCATGAACCACGAACATTAACAACACTTATAGAGCTAAAAAGTGATCATCACCACAGGCACTTTTTAAAGGGGTGGTGCATATTGGCGAGCACCAAAACCAAAACAGGCGCTTTGGGAAAACGCTTCTAATTCTTTAGCCTTGAATTTAAGGGAGCTTGGCTTTAAGGTGGATCGCCTAAAAACCGCCACTTGCCCAAGGGTGGCGGCCACTAGCGTTGATTTTTGAAGGCTTAGAAGAGCACTTTGGGGGCACAAAGCCGCCCTATTTCAGCTATAAAACCAAAGATTTTAACCCCACCCAACTCTCATGTTTTATCACTTACACTAACCCCATTACCCACCAAATCATTAGGGATAATTTCCACCGAGCCCCCTTTTAGCGGTCAAATAAAGGCATACGCCCAAGGTATTAATTTAGCAATGAAGATAAAATCAACCGCTTTAGCGAAAAGAACGCCACCAGCTGTTTTAGGTATCAAACCATCCATAAAAGCGAATATTATATCAACGGCTTAAGCCTCTTTGCCCCTAGATGTGCAAGAAAAGGTCATCCATTCTATCAAAGGCTTAGAAAACAGCGCTCATCACGCGCTATGGCTATGCGATAGAGTATGATTTTATCCAGCCCACGGAATTGACCCACACTTTAGAAACCAAAAAATCAAAGGGCTTTATTTGGCCGGGCAAATCAATGGGACTACCGGCTATGAAGCGGCGGCTCAAGGGCTTATGGCTGGGATTAATGCGGTATTAGCCCTAAAGATCAAGCCCCTTTATTTTAAAGCGCAATGAAGCTTATATCGGCGTTTTGATTGATGATTTAATCACTAAAGGCACAGAATGAACCTTACAGAATGTTTACCAGCCGAGCCGAATACCGCTTGCTTTTAAGAAGACAACACGCTTTTTAGATTAGGCGAACATGCCTATCGTTTAGGGCTTATGGAAGAGGATTTTTATAAGGAATTAAAAAAAGATAAACAAGAGATACAAGACAATCTCAAACGCCTTAAAGAATACATCCTTACCCCTAGTAAAGAAGTGTTAAAACGCTTGGATGAATTAGACGAAAACCCTATCAATGACAAGGTTGATGGCGTTAGTTTGTTAGCGCGCGATAGTTTTAATGCAGAAAAAATGCGCTCCTTTTTCAGCTTTTTAGCCCCCTTGAACGAGCGGGTTTTAGAGCAGATTAAGATTGAATGCAAATATAATATTTATATTGAAAAGCAACACGAAAATATCGCTAAAATGGATAACATGCTCAAAGTTTCTATCCCTAAAGGTTTTGTGTTTAAAGGCATTCCAGGCTTAAGCTTAGAAGCGGTAGAAAAGTTAGAAAAATTCCGCCCCAAAAGCCTTTTGAAGCCTCAGAAATCAGCAGGATCACCCCAGCAGATTTAGACGTTTTGCATTTGTATATTCATTTGCGGAAAAACTCTTAAAGGATTGGCATGGACGCTTTAGAAATCACCCAAAGCTCATCAGCTACCCCACCACGCCCAAAGAATGCGGTATTTTTGAATACATTAAATCGCTTTTTATCATTTTAAAACTCTAGAGTGTGGAGAAAATGGCGTGAAAAACCTTTTTATACCGCATTTTTACCCCCAAAGACCATCAGAAGAAAAGCATGCAAAAGAGAATACCAAGCACTTGCATTTTTGCTTTGCAGGGCATATTGATGTCGTGCTCCTGGAAATCATTGGCAAAGCGATCCTTTAAACCCGTTATTAAAGAGGGGTTTTATACGGACGTGGGGCGCAAGACATGAAAGGATGGGGGCGCGAGTTTAAATTTTAACCCTAAAACCCCTTTTTGCTTTCTATTTTACTCACAAGCGATGAAGAAGGGCCAGGGATTTTTGGCACTAGGCTTATGTTAGAAAAACTCAAAGAAAAAGATTTGCTCTTATCATATGGCGATTGTGGCTGAACCCACTTGCGAAAAAGTCTTAGGCGATAGCATCAAAATTGGCCGAAGGCTCCATTAATGGCAAACTCATTTTAAAAGGCGTTCAAGACATGTGGCTTACCCGCAAAATGCCAAAACCCTATTGATACGCTCGCTTCGGTTTTGCTCTCATTTCAGGAGTTAATTTAGACAATGGCGATGAATATTTTGACCGCTTCAAAATTAGTCATCACCAACTTATGCAGGGTTAGGAGCGAATAATATTACCCCAGCAAGCGTAGAAATCATCTTTAATGCACGCCATTCTTTAAAAACCACCAAAGAGAGTTTGAAAGAATATTTAGAAAAAGTTTTGAAAGATTTGCCTTATACTTTAGAATTAGAATCAAACAGTTCGCCTTTCATCACGGCTTCTCATTCAAAGCTTACCAGCGTTTTAAAATATTTTAAAACATGCCACACCACCCCCCTTTTAAACACCAAAGGCGGCACGAGCGATGCGCGATTTTTTAGCGCTCATGGTATAGAAGTGGTGGAGTTTGGCGTTATTAATGACAGGATCCATGCCATTGATGAAAGGGTGAGCTTGAAAGAATTAGAGCTTTTAGAAAAAGTGTTTTTGGGGGTTTTAGAGGCTTGAGTGAGGCATAAAATAAACAAACATTAAGTAAGGCTTATCAATATTTGATTACAATTATAAGGGTTACATTTTTTAATAGGAGCCATCTTTAGGAAACGTTAAAAAACCCTTTTGGGGTCTTGTGTTTGGGCACGTTGTGTTTGAAGGGTTAATGGCAGAGCCAGACGCTAAAGAGCTTGTTAATTTAGGCATAGAGGCGCGAGAAACAAGATTTCGCTCAAGCTAAAACGCATTTTGAAAAAGCTTGTGAGTTAAAAAATGGCTTTGGATGTGTTTTTTAGGGCGTTCTATGAAGAAGGGAAAGGAGTGGAAAAGACTTGAAAAAGCCATCAATTTTACACTAAGGTTGTGAATTAAATGATGGTTATGGGTGTAACCTGTTAGGAAATTTATACTATAACGGACAAGGCGTGTCAAAAGACGCTAAAAAGCCTCACAATACTACTCTAAAGCTTGCGACTTAAACCATGCTGAAGGGTGTATGGTATTAGGAAGCTTACACCATTATGGCGTAGGCACGCCTAAGGATTTAAGAAAGGCTCTTGATTTGTATGAAAAAGCTTGCGATTTAAAAGACAGCCCAGGGTGTATTAATGCAGGATATATATATAGTGTAACAAAGAATTTTAAGGCTATCGTTCGTTATTCTAAAGCTATGCAGATAAAAGATGGTAGAAGTGTTATAATTTAGGGTTATGCAATACAACGCTCAAGGTACAGCAAGGACGAAAGCAAGCGGTGAAAAACTTTAAAAAGGCTGCAAATCAAGCGTTAAAGAA
>VOFL01000085.1_pt1 | contig 11193 bp, 15 predicted proteins | sample 5384111 | NCBI WGS metagenome assembly VOFL01 (sample SAMN12384731, study PRJNA508395) | synthetic metagenome | isolation source: mock microbial community "Gut Microbiome Whole cell Mix" consisting of 8.3%...
AATCACGTTGAACCGATCTTCGTAATCAAGGTAATCCTGGCGCTGAGCTCCACACCGTTGCTCTTCAACAGGGGGCGTCATCAGCAGATAACGCGTCAGGTCGACATCCACTACTTTCTGCCCCGAGACACGGTCCGTCACCACCAGACGGGCCTCCTGATCCGCCAGTAAGCGCAGTGTGTTCAAGCGGGCACGCGCCAGGCTGACTTCTCCTGTACGGGTGGCGGCCGGTTCCGTTTCGGAAGCGGACTCGGTATGATAGGCGGCATAAGTCACCCGGTCGCCCGTCATCACTTCGTTGTCGGCATTCATCCGGCCGTTATCCGCCAACAGCGTAAAGTCGTAATCATCGGCGTCCAGCCCCTGCCCCGACGTATCGTGCAAGGTAATGACGAACCGGTTGTTGTCCTTCAACATCGGCACGCTGACCGATGTCAGTTCCGAAGGCTGTATCCGGCTCAACCGGAGATGACCGTACCACAAGTGCCCCAATTCGTCATCCTGACGTCCGTCCCGTCACGTTCCAGCCGGAGGGTCAGCTCGTCACGGGTCGAACTGCCCGGTGTGAGTTGCGGCATCCGGTAATGCCGGTTGTCCCTCCCGCCCAGAACACCAGTTCGTAAACGTCTCCGTCTTTATATTCCAGCGGCAGGGTAATGATATAATCGTTTTCAGTCAGCGATTGCCTGTTCTCTGTGTGCAGGCAGACAAACTGTCCCTGTGCGTCGAACACGTAAAGGGACAGTGTGTCGATCTCGTCGGTGATGACGCCTGTCCCGCTGTCAGGCTGTATCTGTGCATGCAATGCAGGCTGAAGACGAATACGGAAACCACTGGGACAGTCGCTACGGTCGTCCCCGGTCCACGAGCAGGCAGATAAGCCCGCCAACAACGAAAGCCACAAGAACGGCAGAAACCAACTGCCGGAATGGGAAAAACAGAAAGTCTGAAACTTATCGGACATGGTTGGGAAAATTTTATGATTGAATGTAGCATCACAGAGTAACACAGAGTTCCACAGAGATCTTTTCTCTTAAGATATCCTGATAAGCGAGAACTTAAAACTCTGTGAGACTCAGTGTTACCCGTGGTGAAAACCCATCTCAAAGCAATTACTTTTTAGAGAAAACAGTGGGTTAACGGCCCAATACGGCACTATTCGTACGCACTACCCAAGGTTTGATACTTAACTTCACATTCAGCAATACGGTAGTCGGATCATCGGTTTCGGTATCGGTAATGATATTTTCGGTTACCGTCTTTGCCGACACCTTGAATACCGGTGACGGTTACTTGATAGACATTGTTGCGGACAATGCCGAACTCCATCACATCTTCTGCTGTATCTGCCGAGGGGAGATGTTTGATCCAATACGGATAATAACAAATGAACTTGCCATCGGTATTTCCTTTCTGGAAACACTGGACGTCGTTCTTTTCAGGTCGGTAAGGGCTGGCCGAACTGGAAGTAGTTCCGTCTGCCAGTAATACACCGGCTTCTTTTCAGCGCTTCAATATTTTTGTAGAAGATGCCGGAATGGTAGAAGATTTCACCAATCGAACCAATTGTAGTAGTTTCTTCCACACCACCGCCCGAAGACTTTTTTGCATCATTTTACTCGGAGCAATCTCTGCTTTAAATACGATGCCGGTTGTATATCCGTTCTTCTGTTTATCCTTCAGCATCGTGTTTTCATAGCAGTAAGCGGCGACTTTAGTTTCCACCGCCCCGGAAGAGTAGCCCGGCATATCCGTATAAGTTCCGGAAAAAGTGCCGAAAGACGACAAGCCAAATGCGCTTGATCCTTGCAGATACCAGTCGCCATAGCTATTGGCTAAAGCAGGTGTGGCAGTATAAGTTTTATTATACGTCTTCGGATCTGTCACATACGGCAATGTAACGCTTGAGTTACCATAATTTGCCTCAGTCAAAGGATTCGTTACAGTGCTTTCTTTATCCACATGACGGAAATAATATCCCTCTTTCCGTGCGTTGACTACATAATAGTTTTTTAGGGTGATATCCTTAATATTGTTGATCTGAGCTACTGTGGTAGAAAACGAAGTATATTTATTAGCAGTAGCAGCAGAAGACACACTGGTCCTCCCGCAGTCACCGTAATCTTTCCCATCACACGCTCCACTGTTGCCGCAATGGTCTGCTCCGGGTCTTTGGTTATCTTCTGGGCAATATAAGGAAGAGTATTCGAGTTATTACTGTTGGGAGAACGGCTCGCCATTACCAGTCCGTCACTCGGTACAGCAGCTATCACGCTCGTAGCGTCAGCCGTTGTCTTTACGAGAAAAGCAGCTTCGGTCAGAGTTCCCTTGTCACTGTCACCCACCCCATTGACCGTACCGTTCACCACTATATAAATACGATAGTCTCCGGGGTCAGGGCTGTTTTCTTACTGGTCCATACAATGGTCTTCTGGTCGGTAGTAGTAGTGGTGGTTTGCGTAAACTGGCTGATGGAAATAATCTCTGTCAATGTAGCAGTACCAAAGCTACTCGATGCTCCTCCCGGAAACAGATACAGATTGGCCTTCGTCACTTTGTATTCATCCTTTAAACCGATATCCATATTCGTATCGTCAGTATCCGCCGTCGGATCGGAGGCCCTTGTCTCCGCCACACCATTCGGTACGGCAATGGTCACTGTGGTATAAGCTCTCGCTTCTTCCGGATTCTCTCCGCCCGAAGCATCCGTATCGTCGGAACAGGCGGCCCAGGTTGTCAGCAATAAAGCAGCCAACCCCATCATACTCATGTACTTTAGTTTTTTCATTTCTTTTTTACGTTATGTGATACATTTATTGCGTTATACCGATGGTAGCGGCCCGTCGTTCCGCATTCATCTTTTTAAGGTTTTCTTCCGCTTCCCGGTTTCCGGCTTTCACCGCTCTATGCAGCCATAGCCCGGCTTCCTTGTCTCCCGCACAACAGATGGCAGACTCCCCGTACATTCCACGAGCGTTCGTCCGCCTCCACCGTCTTCAGCAACCGGAATGCCTCTTCATACTTCCGCCCCGAATGGCTTCTATCGCACGGTTCACCGTATCCGCCACGCTGTCAGGGCGGTTGGCATACTGCACACGGATGTAGCAGGCATCGCGCAACTGCGGATAGAGCACATCCAGCACCGAACGATACGGACGCCTGCCCGCCAAGGCTTTCAGCCTGTCATTCCGCTCTTCCTCCGGATGACTGCGGAGAATAGCGAGCACTTCCTCCTTATATGTCATGTCACTCCCATTCACCAGTTCGGCCAGCCTGTCCCAGTCTACTCCTCCGGCATTCAGTTCAAACAACGATACAGGCAGGTTCATGCGCACCGAGAGAGCATGCCGCAGAGCTTCGGCACGTTTCGCCGATAATTTCCGGTTCAGTTCCGTCGTGCCTCGGGCGAAGCATATCCGCTGATCGAGATACCTTGCAGGAATGCGCAACTGTCCGCACGCAGCAACCCGATGGCTTCCGTTATCCGGCGCAGGTTTCCGGCATTGGCGGAATACAGCGTATCCACCACTGCCGATGCCGCACGGAAGCGAATACCGATGCCGCTTTCATGCAGGGGCGGCTGCCTGCCTCCACAGGAACGGATAGTCATCCGCATGTTCCGCCACCGTCCGGCTCACCCTCGGAGTGAGCTCACTAACCGACGGACGATAGGGCAAAGCCACCGGAAAAGCGCCGGAGGAGACGATGCTTCCCACTGTCTGTACCCGGCAGCAACCTTCCCGGTCGATGTCGAGCCGCAGGTTCAAGCCATTCTCCATCCACGGGGCATAGCGCAACGTATCGGTATACAAGAAGGTGTCTCCATTGCGGGCGGTCCACCGATGATTGACGTCACGGTCCGGAAGGCCGGCCAATAGGCGCCGCTGATTTTCCTTGCGCGCCATGATGCGTCCCGTCACCACAAACGGGCCAAGCAACACACTATCCGAGGCGTTGCCCAGACAAGGGGGTAATCACCCAGCGGTGACGGGCACGCACTGCACGGGGGGCTATCTTTACGGCAAACGAGACATATACCTGTCCACCCGCACGCTGCATTCGGACGGCGGTAAGGGCTACTCTTCCGGACGGATCTGCCGCACGGACAGACAGCGCACCGAAGCACAGCGCAAAGAGCGTCAGGAAGCAGACTGTCGGCGGCATCTTCCGAAAGCACATTCTTAAACGGGTCGATCGTATCTTCTCTTTCATAAGACTTTTTATTTTAACATATAAATCAGACTGATGCCCGCACGGGTCGGCGCCAGAAAATTTTTCTTGTTCGCTCCCCGATATTCACCACAGACCGGACAATTAAAACGTTTGTATTGGGCATGCACCCACCCTGCACCTATGGTAGCCTCCAGATTCCAGCGTTTGCCGAGCACCCACGAGTAACCGTAGGAAACCCCCGCCATCAGCGCCCACCCCCTCGTAGCGGTAAGAAGCCGAACGGGAAACAAAAGGAAGATGCACCCGGCTCAGGTTGTATTCTCCCCCACCGGCATGCACACCCAGAAAGTGTCCGTAGAATGACTGACAAAGCCAATAGCGTGCCTCACCCTGCGTCATCCAGAATTTCCACTTCCGGTTGTCCGCAAAGTTCCACGGACAGGCGCTTCCCGCAACATCGAGTGTCCAGCGGGAGGCAAACGCCCACTCGGCAGCAAGCGAAGGTGCCGTCGCTGCATCGTGCAGCAAATTGGTTTTAACCGCTGCCCGTTGCGCCAGTACATTGCCCGAAACAAGCAAAAGCAATATGAATAGTTGTTTTTTCATTCTGTTAGTTTATCTGAAACATATCCGCCAATCCGCCTATAAATCTGTCAGAGGTATCTCCGACAGATAGGCACGGGTCATCTGGTTGACAATGCCCAGCGAGGGCGGCATAATGATAACGTGCATACATTTTCTCACAATCCGGTTGATTACAGTTCAGATGCTGGTCCACGGCTTCCATCAAATCGAGCAGGGAGATACGGAAAAGAGGGCGGGTCAGTTCATAGGTTTTGAATGCCACTGCCGGATTGGTCTGTCCTGACACGTATCAACCCCGCGGATTCCAGTTGACCCAGGAGTTCGTCAAGAGGCTTACAACCACATTCCAAATCCTGAGATTTCCTGTTTCGTGAGAGGAAATATGACGTAAGACAGATATGGCTGTCAAAGTTAACGGCGTAAGCATAAGCTATTTTGTTTTGTTAGGTGATCAACCGTTACTTTGTAGGTAACGGCATTTAACAGATAACGAATACAGAAAGCGTTCTGAACCCAATAATATGAATTAAATAATAAAATACATCCGATGATGACAATATAATGTTCGTCCGCGTTAAATTACATCAACGTGGACAACCCTTCTTATTGCTTTTAAGAGAAAATAGGGAAAACTAATGCTAAGCATGCATCTTTTTTAAAATTAATTATCTTTTTATTGAGAAACTTGCCTTTTTATTTGTTTGTGTGAAAAATAATATCCAATTTTGCAGCAATTATTCATTGCCGTTACCTACAAAGTAACAGACTATTTATATCCCTGTATATAAGTGTAATACATTCAAATCATTTTATCTTTAAACCGCATTCAGCACATAGTTGAGTATCTTCCTGTTTGTCCGATCTACTTCCCTATCCCCGAAAGGTTTCAGGTAAGTTTCCGTAACTTTTACCGAAGAGTGTCCCAGTCCACGGCTGATCACTCCCACGGGTGTCTCCTGATGAAAGGCAATCGTGGCCCACGTGGCGCGCAGTGTATGAACTGAGCCTGCCGCCCAATCTCAAATCCACCGACACCCGTTCCAACCGGCGGTTCAGGTTACGCAACGCATATTGGTACTCCTGATAAGGAGTCAATGCTTCTTTGTATGCCGCTTTCGGGTGCGGGGCTGCCCCAAAATAGGTAACAGATAACTCGGATGGCAGTTCTCAACCATCCTCCTATTGATAATTTCCATCGCCTCACGGGGCACGCTAATGCTGACCTCCTGCCCTGTTTTATGCCGGCAGTAGGTTAACACCCCTTATCAAGATTGCTCCTGCGCAAGTGTGCCAGATCGACAAACGGGATGCCCTGCAGCATAAACATCAGTACAAACCAGTCCACAGCCTTCGCCGAGGCCGATTCATCCGACACCCTGACATGCGGATCATACGCCCCACCGTGCGGGCATCCACGGCACGCTTCACGTCGGAGCGCGTACCGGTATATACCTTATCGAAAAGCCCGGTGACATATCCCGGACGCCCCTTCATCCCCCGGTTGTAGCCCGCACGCAGGGCACGCATATAAGTCGATACCGTGTTCCAGCTCAACCGCTTGCCCAGCAGCCAATGTTCATACTTGCCCAGAAACACCGGAGTCACCTCTTCAAATCCGATCTCCTCTTTCCTGCACTCCCTGAGCGTACGCAGCATATTATAGATACGCCGGGCCGGTTCACGTCCTCTTCACGGAGCCTTTCAATCTCCGAAATCATAAATACTGTTAATGTTTCATTCATCTTATTCATTGTTTTTAGTTTACAAATCATCTTTAAATATAAATTGTGTAAATAGTCGGATAACCGAATCTATCTTTACAAAAACATCTAAAGAGACTTTGCAGAACAATCCCTGACGATATGCTATACTTTTTGTATATCTTTGCCGATCCTAACGTCATTTTAACAAACATTGGCATCCAGCCATCCCATGCAAACCTCAAAGTAAGATGAAAAAGAGCATTCAAGACCTGAAAGAGTCACTAAGAAAGAAGGAAGAGAAACAACAAAGACTGCACGAACAAGAAGAAACGGTAAAAAGACATCCGTGTGCTGCGGTACCTGATAGCCAAGGAGGAAGAGGCTGCCTCACCACAAGCCCCGGAAACGAAAAATCCCCAAAAGCAGATAAACGACTTTACCCGGATCTCCATGTTTTACGAAGATCTGCAAAGGCGCCTGAACCTGCGCATCACTTATCGCTGCTTCTGCCGCTGGCTCTGCACCCGCTACGAGTTCGAATCACGCTATCACGACCGCCACAAACTGTCGCCTTGCACGATACTGGGGTATTTTAAGAGAAAGAGGAGGATAAAAGCCGTATACATAGAGACTAAACTAAAAACACTCTCTATGATTTATCCAGGATGAAAGATGCACACAGATTACTCTGCCATCCGACTTGCCGAAATCACCAGCGAGCACGAAGACTCTCCCAGAGCTATTGTGCTTCGTCACGGATCCATCGTCTCGCACATAGCATCCATCCTGACTGCTTTGTGTCAGTGTATGTTTCCTGAAGAGGAATCAAGGACGCATCATCCTCCTATCATCCACTCTCCAATATTCCGTTCCTCCTTCTCGAAGGCTACACCCACCTTCACTACTTTCCGTCCGTCCGCCTGATAGGGCAGCAGATATCCTTTTCATCAATCTGCCTCGGCAGCTCTCGGCACTGTCGTTCAGCTTGAACTCAAACACGTAGATGTAGTCCGTGTCTTCACCACCGCATCGGCACGCCCCCGGGCACCTGACCTCCGTCTCCGTAAACTGCCCCATAAGCTGGAAGACGTAGAACACCGTCTGATAATGCCGCTGCCCGTGCGGTCGTTCAGATCGTAGGATACCGGCAAAGAAGCAGCGCAGGCGCGTGAGGAAAGCGTCCACATCACCGCCTCCAACTCGCGGATGAACTTGCCGATATAGAACGAGGTGTCTGTCTGGGCTATAGGACTTACGGTTCACTACTCACGACGATTGGTACCTTTTTTCACCGAAAGGACCCGTAAAGTGATAATGATTATCATCTACATATCACAACGTGCGTGGAGGCCATCAAACCACGTCAAATAATCAATTATGACGCAGGTATCGTATTAATTGATCTGCATCAACTTAACGTAAAAACAACTTCAGACAATACAAATCAGCGACACTGAATACGGGGCAACCTCATGTCAACTAAGAACAGAACCCGCAGAACAACAACCCGCAACATCCGCTTTCCTAACCAAATGATTGAACAAATTAACATCGCTCTTGAGCAAAAAGGGTCCGGGAATTTCAGCCTGGGTCATTGAAGCCTGCCGTCGGAGGCTAACGTCAGAAAAGAGAGCATATACATCAATTAAAAGTGATGAAGAATGAACATCCCGCGTTCTTCCCTCCGAACAGGACGATATTGTAAATTCACTTAATTACGAGGGCATTGCAGTAATTGAGTTGCAGTTTTACCACTTTCCTGACAGTGACAGACTGCGTGTTGGCTCTGTCACAGGTTAAGTAGTTTGAATGATTAGCAGTTATGGTGATCAGTCAACCACCAGGGAATAATCCTTCATATTATTATCGTGCTTCACCAACGCTGCCTCAATTGCCCTGAATGCTTCCAGAGACACCTTATGTTCTATACATGCAATTACAACATCAGGGTAACTCATAGAAATGGTGCTATTAAGCATATTTTTTACACGAATCAGATCCACGGAGGGATCATCAGCAGATTGTTCTTTATTCATTTTGTCGCTCCATGCGCTTGCTCTTCATCTAGCGGTTAAAATATTACTTCAAATCTTTCTGTATGAAGATTTGAGCACGTTGGTTTACATACATCTGTCGGTTGTATTTCCTCCAGAATGCCAGCAGGACCGCACTTTGTTACGCAACCAATACTATTAGTGAAAACATTCCTAATATTTGACATAAATCATCAACAAAACACAAGGAGGTCAGACCAGATTGAAACGATAAAAACGATAATGCAAACTACGCGCCCTCGTATCACATGGAAGGTTTTACCAATGGCTCAGGTTGCCATTTTTAAAGAAATATTCGATCAAGTGCGAAAAGATTTAGACTGTGAATTGTTTTATTCTGAACTAAAACGTCACAACGTCTCACATTATATTTACTATCTAGCCACAGATAATATTCACATCGTGTTAGAAAACGATAACACCGTGTTAATAAAAGGACTTAAAAAGGTTGTAAATGTTAAATTCTCAAGAAACACGCATCTTATAGAAACGTCCTATGATAGGTTGAAATCAAGAGAAATCACATTTCAGCAATACAGGGAAAATCTTGCTAAAGCAGGAGTTTTCCGATGGGTTACAAATATCCATGAACATAAAAGATATTACTATACCTTTGATAATTCATTACTATTTACTGAGAGCATTCAGAACACTACACAAATCTTTCCACGCTAAATCATAACGTCCGGTTTCTTCCGTGTCAGCACCGGGCGTTGGCATAATGCAATACGTGTACGCGCTAAACCCTGTGTGCATCGTTTTAATTATTCCCGGACACTCCTGCAGAGAAGTTCCCCGTCAGGGCTGTGGACATAGTTAATCCGGGAATACAATGACGATTCATCGCACCTGACATACATTAATAAATATTAACAATATGAAATTTCAACTCATTGTTTAGGGTTTGTTTAATTTTTACACATACGATTCTGCGAACTTCAAAAGCATCGGGAATAACACCAAAAAAATGCTACTCGCTACTGCGCTGGCCCTGCTTATTACAGGATGTGCTCAACAGACGTTTACTGTTCAAAACAAACCGGCAGCAGTAGCACCAAAGGAAACCATCACCCATCATTTCTTCGTTTCTGAATTGGGCAGAAGAAAACTGTCGATGCAGCCAAAATTTGTGGCGGCGCAGAAAATGTTGAAAAACAGAAACCCAGCAAACATTCGTAAATGGATTGCTCGGTTTTATTACTTTAGGCATTTATACTCCGCTGGAAGCGCGTGTGTATTGCTCATTAATATTGCATGAGTTGCCCATCGATATGGGCAACTCTATCTGCACTGCTCATTAATATACTTCTGGGTTCCTTCCAGTTGTTTTTGCATAGTGATCAGCCTCTCTCTGAGGGTGAAATAATCCCGTTCAGCGGTGTCTGCCAGTCGGGGGGAGGCTGCATTATCCACGCCGGAGGCCGTGGTGGCTTCACGCACTGACTGACAGACTGCTTTGATGTGCAACCGACGACGACCAGCGGCAACATCATCACGCAGAGCATCATTTTCAGCTTTAGCATCAGCTAACTCCTCGTGTATTTTGCATCGAGCGCAGCAACATCACGCTGACGCATCTGCATGTCAGTAATTGCCGCGTTCGCCAGCTTCAGTTCTCTGGCATTTTGTCGCGCTGGGCTTTGTAGGTAATGGCGTTATCACGGTAATGATTAACAGCCCATGACAGGCAGACGATGATGCAGATAACCAGAGCGGAGATAATCGCGGTGACTCTGCTCATACATCAATCTCTGACCGTTCCGCCCGCTTCTTTGAATTTTGCAATCAGGCTGTCAGCCTTATGCTCGAACTGACCATAACCAGCGCCCGGCAGTGAAGCCCAGATATTGCTGCAACGGTCGATTGCCTGACGGATATCACCACGATCAATCATAGGTAAAGCGCCACGCTCCTTAATCTGCTGCAATGCCACAGCGTCCTGACTTTTCGGAGAGAAGTCTTTCAGGCCAAGCTGCTTGCGGTAGGCATCCCACCAACGGGAAAGAAGCTGGTAGCGTCCGGCGCCTGTTGATTTGAGTTTAGCGTGACAAGTTTGCGAGGGTGATCGGAGTAATCAGTAAATAGCTCTCCGCCTACAATGACGTCATAACCATGATTTCTGGTTTTCTGACGTCCGTTATCAGTTCCCTCCGACCACGCCAGCATATCGAGGAACGCCTTACGTTGATTATTGATTTCTACCATCTTCTACTCCGGCTTTTTAGCAGCGAAGCGTTTGATAAGCGAACCAATCGAGTCAGTACCGATGTAGCCGATAAACACGCTCGTTATATAAGCGAGATTGCTACTTAGTCCGGCGAAGTCGAGAAGGTCACGAATGAACTAGGCGATAATGGCGCACATCGTTGCGTCGATTACTGTTTTTGTAAACGCACCGCCATTATATCTGCCGCGAAGGTACGCCATTGCAAACGCAAGGATTGCCCTGATGCCTTGTTCCTTTGCCGCGAGAATGGCGGCCAACAGGTCATGTTTTTCTGGCATCTTCATGTCTTACCCCAATAAGGGATTTGCTTTTAAATAGGAATAAGGTCGATTACTGATAGAACAAATCCAGGCTACTGTGTTTAGTAATCAGATTTGTTCGTGACCGATATGCACGGGCAAAACGGCAGGAGGTTGTTAGCGCAAAAAAATCCAAAAAAAATTCCAAAAAA
>VOFL01000084.1_pt1 | contig 10901 bp, 8 predicted proteins | sample 5384111 | NCBI WGS metagenome assembly VOFL01 (sample SAMN12384731, study PRJNA508395) | synthetic metagenome | isolation source: mock microbial community "Gut Microbiome Whole cell Mix" consisting of 8.3%...
AGTGATCCATCTAACTGTCTGTCAACGGTAAATCAATTAAAGGGACTTACTGCTTTAGCAGTTAGTCCCTTTGGCTTTAAGGAGTTGACTGACAAAAACCCAGACACTAGATTGGCTGAAAGCCAAAGTTCCCTAAACTTTGCTTTCCTGCCTCACGGCAGTGCGGGGTGAGTTTGAGCAGGGCTCCCGCTCAATTATGCGGTCAAGCTGGCACAGCTTGGACTGGGAGTTCGGGGCGTCAGCGCGAGGCTTAGAAACTGGTCGATTTTGACCAGTTTCTTCTTATCTTGATACTATTAGAAACAACGTCATTTTAAAAAACCGGGATAAACCCTTGACACAACTGGGCTTAGGCGTATTATGAGTTTATAAAATGAATAAAGAAAAAACCCACGTGAGAATTCCTAGTTTGGCGACCCGGAACACGTGAGTTAATCTTGAATATTCGTATTTACTAGACATAGTTTAAAGCTTGAGTTAGTAAGCGTCAAGCCCTTAGTTTTAGTAAATACATAAAAGATTAGCTCTTCTCACGTGGTTGGATGAGAGGAGCTTTTTAGTTTGGCTGATAGAAAAGTTTTAGTTGATCGATCGCAGTCGGGAAAAGTACGACCATGGCGAGAACATAAGTTAGAGAATTTACAGTATGGTGATTATTTACAAATGTTGCACTATAAGAAATCCCATCGAGTTAAAGAGTGTGGTGAAGTATTACGTTTTGTGGAAGATAAAAATGGTCACAAAAAATTGGCTCAGACTTGGTTTTGCCATTCCCGTTTGTGTCCGTTATGTAATTGGCGGCGGTCAATGAAACAATCTAACCAGTTAACTCAAATTTTGACAGAAGCAGTTAAACAGCGAAAAACGGGTCGGTTCTTGTTTTTAACGTTGACGGTGAAGAATACTACAGGGGATTTGTTGAAGAGTGAGTTACGGCAGATGGGACGAGCCATTGCAAAGATCTTTCAGTATAAAAAAGTGGCTAAAAATTTGTTGGGTTATGTACGTTCAACTGAGGTTACCATTAATCACGAAGCAGATCAGCCGATGTATCACCACCATATGCATGTTTTGCTTTTTATGAAATCGAGTTATTTTACAGGAACTGATAATTATATTTCACAAGCGGAATGGACCGGGTATTGGCAACGAGCGATGAAATTAGATTATGTGCCGGTTGTGAATGTTGAAGCGGTTAAACCGAATGTGAAACGCCAGAAAAATTCCTTGCTGGCTAGTGCCCAAGAAACGGCTAAATATCAGGTAAAGTCCAAAGATATTTTAACTAATAATCAAGAACAAGATCTACAAGTAATTGATGATTTGGAACAAGCTTTGGCTGGTTCCCGCCAAATTAGTTATGGTGGGTTACTGAAAGAAATTCGCAAACAGTTGCAATTGGAAGACGTTGAAAATGGTGATTTGATTAATACGGATAGTGATGATCAAAAGTTGATCAAGTGGTGCGTGAGATTGTTGCTAAATGGGATTATCAGCGTAAGAATTATTTTGTATGGTAATTTTAGAAAAAGGACGGATGACTGATCCGTCCTTTTTGTTTGATGCAGTGTTTTCTGTTTCTAGAATGACTTCAATTTATTTGGAGTGTAAGTGCGCATTATCATGTAGTGCGCATTATCATGTAGTGCGCATTATCATGTAGTGCGCATTATCATGTAGTGCGTATTGCGCACTTACACACAACATGGTTGTGTTGTGCTAAACCCATCAAAACCTGCATCAGATTTCGCGTTGCTCAAACGCAACTGACTTGCGTCAGTTTGGAACAAAAATAAATAAGTTCAGTCGCTAGCTCCTTCGAACTTTTTATTTTTGAACGTTAATTTTAAAGCTCTTATTTGCGTTCTAAGCGATTTTAGCTAACAGTGATCCATCTAACTGTCTGTCAACGGTAAATCAATTAAAGGGACTTACTGCTTTAGTTAGTCCCTTTGAGCTTTAAGGAGTTGACTGACTAACCAAACCCAGACACTGAATTGGCCAAAGTTCCCTAAACTTTGCTTTCCTCACGAAGTCTGGGGTGAGTTTGAGCGGGAGCTCCCGCTCAATTATGCGGTCAAGCTGGCACAGCTTGGACTGGAGTTCAGGGCGTCAGCGCCCGAGGCTTAGAAACTGGTCGATTTTGACCAGTTTCTTCTTATCTTGATACTATTAGAAACAACGTCATTTTAAAAACCGGGATAAACCCTTGACACAACTGGGCTTAGGCGTATTATGAGTTTATAAAATGAATAAAGAAAAAACCCGTGAGAATTCCTAGTTTGGCGACCCGGAACACGTGAGTTAATCTTGAATATTCGTATTTACTAGACATAGTTTAAAGCTTGAGTTAGTAAGCGTCAAGCCCTTAGTTTTAGTAAATACATAAAAGATTAGCTCTTCTCACGTGGTTGGATGAGGAGCTTTTAGTTTGGCTGATAGAAAAGTTTTAGTTGATCGATCGCAGTCGGGAAAAGTACGACCATGGCGAGAACATAAGTTAGAGAATTTACAGTATGGTGATTATTTACAAATGTTGCACTATAAAAATCCCATCGAGTTAAAGAGTGTGGTGAAGTATTACGTTTTGTGGAAGATAAAAATGGTCACAAAAATTGGCTCAGACTTGGTTTTGCCATTCCCGTTTGTGTCCGTTATGTAATTGGCGGCGGTCAATGAAACAATCTAACCAGTTAACTCAAATTTTGACAGAAGCAGTTAAACAGCGAAAAGGGTCGGTTCTTGTTTTTAACGTTGACGGTGAAGAATACTACAGGGATTTGTTGAAGAGTGAGTTACGGCAGATGGGACGAGCCATTGCAAAGATCTTTCAGTATAAAAAAGTGGCTAAAAATTTGTTGGGTTATGTACGTTCAACTGAGGTTACCATTAATCACGAAGCAGATCAGCCGATGTATCACCACCATATGCATGTTTTGCTTTTTATGAAATCGAGTTATTTTACAGGAACTGATAATTATATTTCACAAGCGGAATGGACCGGGTATTGGCAACGAGCGATGAAATTAGATTATGTGCCGGTTGTGAATGTTGAAGCGGTTAAACCGAATGTGAAACGCCAGAAAAATTCCTTGCTGGCTAGTGCCCAAGAAACGGCTAAATATCAGGTAAAGTCCAAAGATATTTTAACTAATAATCAAGAACAAGATCTACAAGTAATTGATGATTTGGAACAAGCTTTGGCTGGTTCCCGCCAAATTAGTTATGGTGGGTTACTGAAAGAAATTCGCAAACAGTTGCAATTGGAAGACGTTGAAAATGGTGATTTGATTAATACGGATAGTGATGATCAAAAGGTTGATCAAGTGGTGCGTGAGATTGTTGCTAAATGGGATTATCAGCGTAAGAATTATTTTGTATGGTAATTTTAGAAAAAGGACGGATGACTGATCCGTCCTTTTTGTTTGATGCAGTGTTTTCTGTTTCTAGAATGACTTCAATTTATTTGGAGTGTAAGTGCGCATTATCATGTAGTGCGCATTATCATGTAGTGCGCATTATCATGTAGTGCGCATTATCATGTAGTGCGTATTATCATGTAGTGCGCACTTACAACATGAAGTTGTGTTGTGCTAAACCCATCAAAACCTGCATCAGATTTCGCGTTGCTCAAACGCAACTGACTTGCGTCAGTTTGGAACATTCAAAAATAAATAAGTTCAGTCGCTAGCTCCTTTTTTATTTTTGAACGTTAATTTTAAAGGCTCTTATTTGCGTTCTAAGCGATTTTAGCTAACAGTGATCCATCTAACTGTCAACGGTAAATCGAATTAAAGGGACTTACTGCTTTAGCAGTTAGTCCCTTTGAGGCTTTAAGGAGTTGACTGACTAACCAAACAGACACTGAATTGGCTGAAAGCCAAAGTTCCCTAAACTTTGCTTTCCTGCCTCACGGCAGTGCAGGGTGAGTTTGAGCAGGAGCTCCCGCTCAAATATGCGATCAAGCTGGCACAGCTTGGACTGGAGTTCGGGGCGTCAGCGCGAGGCTTAGCTGGTCGATTTTGACCAGTTTCTTCTTATCTTGATACTATTAGAAACAACGTCATTTTAAAAACCGGGATAAACCCTTGACACAACTGGGCTTAGGCGTATTATGAGTTTATAAAATGAATAAAGAAAAAACCCACGTGAGAATTCCTAGTTTGGCGACCCGGAACACGTGAGTTAATCTTGAATATTCGTATTTACTAGACATAGTTTAAAGCTTGAGTTAGTAAGCGTCAAGCCCTTAGTTTTAGTAAATACATAAAAGATTAGCTCTTCTCACGTGGTTGGATGAGAGAGCTTTTAGTTTGGCTGATAGAAAAGTTTTAGTTGATCGATCGCAGTCGGGAAAAGTACGACCATGGCGAGAACATAAGTTAGAGAATTTACAGTATGGTGATTATTTACAAATGTTGCACTATAAGAAATCCCATCGAGTTAAAGAGTGTGGTGAAGTATTACGTTTGTGGAAGATAAAAATGGTCACAAAAATTGGCTCAGACTTGGTTTTGCCATTCCCGTTTGTGTCCGTTATGTAATTGGCGGCGGTCAATGAAACAATCTAACCAGTTAACTCAAATTTTGACAGAAGCAGTTAAACAGCGAAAAACAGGTCGGTTCTTGTTTTTAACGTTGACGGTGAAGAATACTACAGGGGATTTGTTGAAGAGTGAGTTACGGCAGATGGGACGAGCCATTGCAAAGATCTTTCAGTATAAAAAAGTGGCTAAAAATTTGTTGGGTTATGTACGTTCAACTGAGGTTACCATTAATCACGAAGCAGATCAGCCGATGTATCACCACCATATGCATGTTTTGCTTTTTATGAAATCGAGTTATTTTACAGGAACTGATAATTATATTTCACAAGCGGAATGGACCGGGTATTGGCAACGAGCGATGAAATTAGATTATGTGCCGGTTGTGAATGTTGAAGCGGTTAAACCGAATGTGAAACGCCAGAAAAATTCCTTGCTGGCTAGTGCCCAGAAACGGCTAAATATCAGGTAAAGTCCAAAGATATTTTAACTAATAATCAAGAACAAGATCTACAAGTAATTGATGATTTGGAACAAGCTTTGGCTGGTTCCCGCCAAATTAGTTATGGTGGGTTACTGAAAGAAATTCGCAAACAGTTGCAATTGGAAGACGTTGAAAATGGTGATTTGATTAATACGGATAGTGATGATCAAAAGGTTGATCAAGTGGTGCGTGATTGTTGCTAAATGGGATTATCAGCGTAAGAATTATTTTGTATGGTAATTTTAGAAAAAGGACGGATGACTGATCCGTCCTTTTGTTTTGATGCAGTGTTTTCTGTTTCTAGAATGACTTCAATTTATTTGGAGTGTAAGTGCGCATTATCATGTAGTGCGCATTATCATGTAGTGCGCATTATCATGTAGTGCGCATTATCATGTAGTGCGTATTATCATGTAGTGCACCACATGGTTGTGTTGTGCTAAACCCATCAAAACCTGCATCAGATTTCGCGTTGCTCAAACGCAACTGACTTGCGTCAGTTTGGAACATTCAAAAATAAATAAGTTCAGTCGCTAGCTCCTTCGAACTTTTTATTTTTGAACGTTAATTTAAAGGCTCTTATTTGCGTTCTAAGCGATTTTAGCTAACAGTGATCCATCTAACTGTCTGTCAACGGTAAATCGAATTAAAGGGACTTACTGCTTTAGCAGTTAGTCCCTTTGAGCTTTAAGGAGTTGACTGACTAACAAACAGACACTGAATTGGCTGAAAGCCAAAGTTAAACTTTGCTTTCCTGCCTCACGGCAGTGCGGGGTGAGTTTGAGCAGGAGCTCCCGCTCAATTATGCGGTCAAGCTGGCACAGCTTGGACTGGGTTCAGGGCGTCAGCGCCCGAGGGCTTAAACTGGTCGATTTTGACCAGTTTCTTCTTATCTTGATACTATTAGAAACAACGTCATTTTAAAAACCGGGATAAACCCTTGACACAACTGGGCTTAGGCGTATTATGAGTTTATAAAATGAATAAAGAAAAAACCCACGTGAGAATTCCTAGTTTGGCGACCCGGAACACGTGAGTTAATCTTGAATATTCGTATTTACTAGACATAGTTTAAAGCTTGAGTTAGTAAGCGTCAAGCCCTTAGTTTTAGTAAATACATAAAGATTAGCTCTTCTCACGTGGTTGGATGAGAGGAGCTTTTTAGTTTGGCTGATAGAAAAGTTTTAGTTGATCGATCGCAGTCGGGAAAAGTACGACCATGGCGAGAACATAAGTTAGAGAATTTACAGTATGGTGATTATTTACAAATGTTGCACTATAAGAAATCCCATCGAGTTAAAGAGTGTGGTGAAGTATTACGTTTTGTGGAAGATAAAAATGGTCACAAAAAATTGGCTCAGACTTGGTTTTGCCATTCCCGTTTGTGTCCGTTATGTAATTGGCGGCGGTCAATGAAACAATCTAACCAGTTAACTCAAATTTTGACAGAAGCAGTTAAACAGCGAAAAACGGGTCGGTTCTTGTTTTTAACGTTGACGGTGAAGAATACTACAGGGGATTTGTTGAAGAGTGAGTTACGGCAGATGGGACGAGCCATTGCAAAGATCTTTCAGTATAAAAAAGTGGCTAAAAATTTGTTGGGTTATGTACGTTCAACTGAGGTTACCATTAATCACGAAGCAGATCAGCCGATGTATCACCACCATATGCATGTTTTGCTTTTTATGAAATCGAGTTATTTTACAGGAACTGATAATTATATTTCACAAGCGGAATGGACCGGGTATTGGCAACGAGCGATGAAATTAGATTATGTGCCGGTTGTGAATGTTGAAGCGGTTAAACCGAATGTGAAACGCCAGAAAAATTCCTTGCTGGCTAGTGCCCAAGAAACGGCTAAATATCAGGTAAAGTCCAAAGATATTTTAACTAATAATCAAGAACAAGATCTACAAGTAATTGATGATTTGGAACAAGCTTTGGCTGGTTCCGCCAAATTAGTTATGGTGGGTTACTGAAAGAAATTCGCAAACAGTTGCAATTGGAAGACGTTGAAAATGGTGATTTGATTAATACGGATAGTGATGATCAAAAGTTGATCAAGTGGTGCGTGAGATTGTTGCTAAATGGGATTATCAGCGTAAAATTATTTTGTATGGTAATTTTAGAAAAAGGACGGATGACTGATCCGTCCTTTTTTTTTGATGCAGTGTTTTCTGTTTCTAGAATGACTTCAATTTATTTGGAGTGTAAGTGCGCATTATCATGTAGTGCGCATTATCATAGTGCGCATTATCATGTAGTGCGCATTATCATGTAGTGCGTATTATCATGTAGTGCGCACTTACACACAACAAGTTGTGTTGTGCTAAACCCATCAAAACCTGCATCAGATTTCGCGTTGCTCAAACGCAACTGACTTGCAGTTTGGAACATTCAAAAATAAATAAGTTCAGTCGCTAGCTCCTTCGAACTTTTATTTTTGAACGTTAATTTAAAGGCTCTTATTTGCGTTCTAAGCGATTTTAGCTAACAGTGATCCATCTAACTGTCTGTCAACGGTAAATCGAATTAAAGGGACTTACTGCTTTAGCAGTTAGTCCCTTTGAGCTTTAAGGAGTTGACTGACTAACCAGACACTGAATTGGCTGAAAGCCAAAGTTCCCTAAACTTTGCTTTCCTGCCTCACGGCGAGTGCAGGGTGAGTTTGAGCAGGACTCCCGCTCAATTATGCGTCAAGCTGGCACAGCTTGGACTGGGTTCGGGGCGTCAGCGCCGAGGGCTTAAAACTGGTCGATTTTGACCAGTTTCTTCTTATCTTGATACTATTAGAAACAACGTCATTTTAAAGGGATAAACCCTTGACACAACTGGGCTTAGGCGTATTATGAGTTTATAAAATGAATAAAGAAAAAAACCACGTGAGAATTCCTAGTTTGGCGACCCGGAACACGTGAGTTAATCTTGAATATTCGTATTTACTAGACATAGTTTAAAGCTTGAGTTAGTAAGCGTCAAGCCCTTAGTTTAGTAAATACATAAAAGATTAGCTCTTCTCACGTGGTTGGATGAGAGGAGCTTTTAGTTTGGCTGATAGAAAAGTTTTAGTTGATCGATCGCAGTCAGGAAAAGTACGACCATGGCGAGAACATAAGTTAGAGAATTTACAGTATGGTGATTATTTACAAATGTTGCACTATAAGAAATCCCATCGAGTTAAAGTGTGTGGTGAAGTATTACGTTTTGTGGAAGATAAAAATGGTCACAAAAATTGGCTCAGACTTGGTTTTGCCATTCCCGTTTGTGTCCGTTATGTAATTGGCGGCGGTCAATGAAACAATCTAACCAGTTAACTCAAATTTTGACAGAAGCAGTTAAACAGCGAACAGGTCGGTTCTTGTTTTTAACGTTGACGGTGAAGAATACTACAGGGGATTTGAAGAGTGAGTTACGGCAGATGGGACGAGCCATTGCAAAGATCTTTCAGTATAAAAAAGTGGCTAAAAATTTGTTGGGTTATGTACGTTCAACTGAGGTTACCATTAATCACGAAGCAGATCAGCCGATGTATCACCACCATATGCATGTTTTGCTTTTTATGAAATCGAGTTATTTTACAGGAACTGATAATTATATTTCACAAGCGGAATGGACCGGGTATTGGCAACGAGCGATGAAATTAGATTATGTGCCGGTTGTGAATGTTGAAGCAGTTAAACCGAATGTGAAACGCCAGAAAAATTCCTTGCTGGCTAGTGCCCAGAAACGGCTAAATATCAGGTAAAGTCCAAAGATATTTAACTAATAATCAAGAACAAGATCTACAAGTAATTGATGATTTGGAACAAGCTTTGGCTGGTTCCATAAATTAGTTATGGTGGGTTACTGAAAGAAATTGCAAACAGTTGCAATTGGAAGACGTTGAAAATGGTGATTTGATTAATACGGATAGTGATGATCAAAGGTTGATCAAGTGGTGCGTGAGATTGTTGCTAAATGGGATTATCAGCGTAGAATTATTTTGTATGGTAATTTTAGAAAAAGGACGGATGACTGATCCGTCCTTGTTTTTGATGCAGTGTTTTCTGTTTCTAGAATGACTTCAATTTATTTGGAGTGTAGTGCGCATTATCATGTAGTGCGCATTATCATGTAGTGCGCATTATCATGTGGTGCGCATTATCATCTAGTGCGTATTATCATGTAGTGCGCACTTACACAAGATTGTGTTGTGCTAAACCCATCAAAACCTGCATCAGATTTCGCGTTGCTCAAACGCAACTGACTGCGTCAGTTTGGAACATTCAAAAATAAATAAGTTCAGTCGCTAATAGAACTTTTTTGTTTTGAACGTTATTAAAGGCTCTTATTTGCGTTCTAAGCGATTTTAGCTAACAGTGATCCATCTAACTGTCTGTCAGCGGTAAATCGAATTAAAGGGACTTACTGCTTTAGCAGTTAGTCCTTTTGAACTTTAAGGAGTTGACTAACAAACCAGACACTGAATTGGCTGAAAGCCAAAGTTCCCTAAACTTTGCTTTCCTGCCTCACGGCGAGGTGCGGGGTGAGTTTGAGCGGAGCTCCCGCTCAATTATGCGGTCAAGCTGGCACAGCTTGGACTGGAGATTCAGGGCGTCAGCGCCCGAGGGCTTAAAACTGGTCGATTTTGACCAGTTTCTTCTTCTTGATACTATTAGAAACAACGTCATTTTAAAAACCGGATAAACCCTTGACACAACTGGGCTTAGGCGTATTATGAGTTTATAAAATGAATAAAGAAAAACCACGTGAGAATTCCTAGTTTGGCGACCCGGAACACGTGAGTTAATCTTGAATATTCGTATTTACTAGACATAGTTTAAAGCTTGAGTTAGTAAGCGTCAAGCCCTTAGTTTTAGTAAATACATAAAAGATTAGCTCTTCTCACGTGGTTGGATGAGGAAGAGCTTTTAGTTTGGCTGATAGAAAAGTTTTAGTTGATCGATCATGTCGGGAAAAGTACGACCATGGCGAGAACATAAGTTAGAGAATTTACAGTATGGTGATTATTTACAAATGTTGCACTATAAGAAATCCCATCGAGTTAAAGTGTGGTGAAGTATTACGTTTTGTGGAAGATAAAAATGGTCACAAAAATTGGCTCAGACTTGGTTTTGCCATTCCCGTTTATGTCCGTTATGTAATGGCGGCGGTCAATGAAACAATCTAACCAGTTAACTCAAATTTTGACAGAAGCAGTTAAACAGAAAAAAACGGGTCGGTTCTTGTTTTTAACGTTGACGGTGAAAGAATACTACAGGGGATTTGTTGAAGAGTGAGTTACGGCAGATGGGACGAGCCATTGCAAAAGATCTTTCGAGTAAAAGTGGCAAAAATTTGTTGGGTTATGTACGTTCAACTGAGGTTACCATTAATCACGAAGCAGATCAGCCGATGTATCACCACCATATGCATGTTTTGCTTTTTGTAATCGAGTTATTTTACAGGAACTGATAATTATATTTCACAAGCGGAATGGACCGGGTATTGGCAACGAGCGATGAAATTAGATTATGTGCCGATTGTGAATGTTGAAGCGGTTAAACCGAATGTGAAACGCCAGAAAATTCCTTGCTGGCTAGTGCCAGAAACGGCTAAATATCAGGTAAGTCCAAAGATATTTTAACTAATAATCAAGAACAAGATCTACAAGTAATTGATGATTTGGAACAAGCTTTGGCTGGTTCCGCCAAATTAGTTATGGTGGGTTACTGAAGAAATTCGCAAACAGTTGCAATTGGAAGACGTTGAAAATGGTGATTTGATTAATACGGATAGTGATGATCAAGGTTGATCAAGTGGTGCGTGAGATTGTTGCTAAATGGGATTATCAGCGTAAGAATTATTTTGTATGGTAATTTTAGAAAAGGACG
>VOFL01000083.1_pt1 | contig 9738 bp, 4 predicted proteins | sample 5384111 | NCBI WGS metagenome assembly VOFL01 (sample SAMN12384731, study PRJNA508395) | synthetic metagenome | isolation source: mock microbial community "Gut Microbiome Whole cell Mix" consisting of 8.3%...
GTGCGCATTATCATGTAGTGCGCATTATCATGTAGTGCGTATTATCATGTAGTGCACTTACACACAACATGAAGTTGTGTTGTGCTAAACCCATCAAAACCTGCATCAGATTTCGCGTTGCTCAAACGCAACTGACTTGCGTCAGTTTGGAACATTCAAAAATAAATAAGTTCAGTCGCTAGCTCCTTCGAACTTTTTATTTTGAACGTTAATTTAAAGGCTCTTATTTGCGTTCTAAGCGATTTTAGCTAACAGTGATCCATCTAACTGTCTGTCAACGGTAAATCGAATTAAAGGGACTTACTGCTTTAGCAGTTAGTCCCTTTGAGCTTTAAGGAGTTGACTGACTAACCAAACCCAGACACTGAATTGGCTGAAAGCCAAAGTTCCCTAAACTTTGCTTTCCTGCCTCACGGCGAGTGCAGGGTGAGTTTGAGCAGGAGCTCCCATCATGTAGGTCAAGCTGGCACAGCTTGGACTGGGTTCGTCAGCGCCCGAGGGCTTAAAACTGGTCGATTTTGACCAGTTTCTTCTTGATACTATTAGAAACAACGTCATTTTAAAAACCGGGATAAACCCTTGACACAACTGGGCTTAGGCGTATTATGAGTTTATAAAATGAATAAAGAAAAAATTCCTAGTTTGGCGACCCGGAACACGTGAGTTAATCTTGAATATTCGTATTTACTAGACATAGTTTAAAGCTTGAGTTAGTAAGCGTCAAGCCCTTAGTTTAATAAATTAGCTCTTCTCACGTGGTTGGATGAGAGGAGCTTTTAGTTTGGCTGATAGAAAAGTTTAGTTGATCGATCGCAGTCGGGAAAAGAACGACCATGGCGAGAACATAAGTTAGAGAATTTACAGTATGGTGATTATTTACAAATGTTGCACTATAAGAAATCCCATCGAGTTAAAGAGTGTGGTGAAGTATTACGTTTTGTGGAAGATAAAAATGGTCACAAAAAATTGGCTCAGACTTGGTTTTGCCATTCCCGTTTGTGTCCGTTATGTAATTGGCGGCGGTCAATGAAACAATCTAACCAGTTAACTCAAATTTTGACAGAAGCAGTTAAACAGCGAAAAACGGGTCGGTTCTTGTTTTTAACGTTGACGGTGAAGAATACTAGGGGATTTGTTGAAGAGTGAGTTACGGCAGATGGGACGAGCCATTGCAAAGATCTTTCAGTATAAAAAGTGGCTAAAATTTTTGTTGGGTTATGTACGTTCAACTGAGGGTACCATTAATCACGAAGCAGATCAGCCGATGTATCACCACCATATGCATGTTTTGCTTTTTATGAAATCGAGTTATTTTACAGGAACTGATAATTATATTTCACAAGCGGAATGGACCGGGTATTGGCAACGAGCGATGAAATTAGATTATGTGCCGGTTGTGAATGTTGAAGCGGTTAAACCGAATGTGAAACGCCAGAAAAATTCCTTGCTGGCTAGTGCCCAAGAAACGGCTAAATATCAGGTAAAGTCCAAAGATATTTTAACTAATAATCAAGAACAAGATCTACAAGTAATTGATGATTTGGAACAAGCTTTGGCTGGTTCCCGCCAAATTAGTTATGGTGGGTTACTGAAAGAAATTCGCAAACAGTTGCAATTGGAAGACGTTGAAAATGGTGATTTGATTAATACGGATAGTGATGATCAAAAGGTTGATCAAGTGGTGCGTGAGATTGTTGCTAAATGGGATTATCAGCGTAAGAATTATTTTGTATGGTAATTTTAGAAAAAGGACGGATGACTGATCCGTCCTTTTTGTTTTTGATGCAGTGTTTTCTGTTTCTAGAATGACTTCAATTTATTTGGAGTGTAAGTGCGCATTATCATGTAGTGCGCATTATCATGTAGTGCGCATTATCATGTAGTGCGCATTATCATGTAGTGCGTATTATCATGTAGTGCGCACTTACACAACATGAAGTTGTGTTGTGCTAAACCCATCAAAACCTGCATCAGATTTCGCGTTGCTCAAACGCAACTGACTTGCGTCAGTTTGGAACATTCAAAAATAAATAAGTTCAGTCGCTAGCTCCTTCGAACTTTTTTATTTTTGAACGTTAATTTTAAAGGCTCTTATTTGCGTTCTAAGCGATTTTAGCTAACAGTGATCCATCTAACTGTCTGTCAACGGTAAATCGAATTAAAGGGACTTACTGCTTTAGCAGTTAGTCCCTTTTTGAGGCTTTAAGGAGTTGACTGACTAACCAAACCCAGACACTGAATTGGCTGAAAGCCAAAGTTCCCTAAACTTTGCTTTCCTGCCTCACGGCGAGTGTGGGTGAGTTTGAGCAGGAGCTCCCGCTCAATTATGCGGTCAAGCTGGCACAGCTTGGACTGTCAGGGCGTCAGCGCCCGAGGCTTAGAAACTGGTCGATTTTGACCAGTTTCTTCTTATCTTGATACTATTAGAAACAACGTCATTTTAAAAACCGGGATAAACCCTTGACACAACTGGGCTTAGGCGTATTATGAGTTTATAAAATGAATAAAGAAAAACCCACGTGAGAATTCCTAGTTTGGCGACCCGGAACACGTGAGTTAATCTTGAATATTCGTATTTACTAGACATAGTTTAAAGCTTGAGTTAGTAAGCGTCAAGCCCTTAGTTTTAGTAAATACATAAAAGATTAGCTCTTCTCACGTGGTTGGATGAGAGGAGCTTTTAGTTTGGCTGATAGAAAAGTTTTAGTTGATCGATCGCAGTCGGGAAAAGTACGACCATGGCGAGAACATAAGTTAGAGAATTTACAGTATGGTGATTATTTACAAATGTTGCACTATAAGAAATCCCATCGAGTTAAAGAGTGTGGTGAAGTATTACGTTTTGTGGAAGATAAAATGGTCACAAAAATTGGCTCAGACTTGGTTTTGCCATTCCCGTTTGTGTCCGTTATGTAATTGGCGGCGGTCAATGAAACAATCTAACCAGTTAACTCAAATTTTGACAGAAGCAGTTAAACAGCGAAAAACGGGTCGGTTCTTGTTTTTAACGTTGACGGTGAAGAATACTACAGGGATTTGTTGAAGAGTGAGTTACGGCAGATGGGACGAGCCATTGCAAAGATCTTTCAGTATAAAAAGTGGCTAAAAATTTGTTGGGTTATGTACGTTCAACTGAGGTTACCATTAATCACGAAGCAGATCAGCCGATGTATCACCACCATATGCATGTTTTGCTTTTTATGAAATCGAGTTATTTTACAGGAACTGATAATTATATTTCACAAGCGGAATGGACCGGGTATTGGCAACGAGCGATGAAATTAGATTATGTGCCGGTTGTGAATGTTGAAGCGGTTAAACCGAATGTGAAACGCCAGAAAAATTCCTTGCTGGCTAGTGCCCAAGAAACGGCTAAATATCAGGTAAAGTCCAAAGATATTTTAACTAATAATCAAGAACAAGATCTACAAGTAATTGATGATTTGGAACAAGCTTTGGCTGGTTCCCGCCAAATTAGTTATGGTGGGTTACTGAAAGAAATTCGCAAACAGTTGCAATTGGAAGACGTTGAAAATGGTGATTTGATTAATACGGATAGTGATGATCAAAAGGTTGATCAAGTGGTGCGTGAGATTGTTGCTAAATGGGATTATCAGCGTAAGAATTATTTTGTATGTAATTTTAGAAAAGGACGGATGACTGATCCGTCCTTTTTTTTTGATGCAGTGTTTTCTGTTTCTAGAATGACTTCAATTTATTTGGAGTGTAAGTGCGCATTATCATGTAGTGCGCATTATCATGTAGTGCGCATTATCATGTAGTGCGCATTATCATGTAGTGCGTATTATCATGTAGTGCGCACTTACACACAACATGAAGTTGTGTTGTGCTAAACCCATCAAAACCTGCATCAGATTTCGCGTTGCTCAAACGCAACTGACTTGCGTCAGTTTGGAACATTCAAAAATAAATAAGTTCAGTCGCTAGCTCCTTCGAACTTTTTTATTTTTGAACGTTAATTTTAAAGGCTCTTATTTGCGTTCTAAGCGATTTTAGCTAACAGTGATCCATCTAACTGTCTGTCAACGGTAAATCGAATTAAAGGGACTTACTGCTTTAGCAGTTAGTCCCTTTTTGAGGCTTTAAGGAGTTGACTGACTAACCAAACCCAGACACTGAATTGGCTGAAAGCCAAAGTTCCCTAAACTTTGCTTTCCTGCCTCACGGCGAGTGCGGGGTGAGTTTGAGCGGGAGCTCCCGCTCAATTATGCGGTCAAGCTGGCACAGCTTGGACTGGGTTCGGGGCGTCAGCGCCCGAGGGCTTAGAAACTGGTCGATTTTGACCAGTTTCTTCTTATCTTGATACTATTAGAAACAACGTCATTTTAAAAACCGGGATAAGCCCTTGACACAACTGGGCTTAGGCGTATTATGAGTTTATAAAATGAATAAAGAAAAACCCACGTGAGAATTCCTAGTTTGGCGACCCGGAACACGTGAGTTAATCTTGAATATTCGTATTTACTAGACATAGTTTAAAGCTTGAGTTAGTAAGCGTCAAGCCCTTAGTTTTAGTAAATACATAAAAGATTAGCTCTTCTCACGTGGTTGGATGAGAGGAGCTTTTTAGTTTGGCTGATAGAAAAGTTTTAGTTGATCGATCGCAGTCGGGAAAAGTACGACCATGGCGAGAACATAAGTTAGAGAATTTACAGTATGGTGATTATTTACAAATGTTGCACTATAAGAAATCCCATCGAGTTAAAGAGTGTGGTGAAGTATTACGTTTTGTGGAAGATAAAAATGGTCACAAAAAATTGGCTCAGACTTGGTTTTGCCATTCCCGTTTGTGTCCGTTATGTAATTGGCGGCGGTCAATGAAACAATCTAACCAGTTAACTCAAATTTTGACAGAAGCAGTTAAACAGCGAAAAACGGGTCGGTTCTTGTTTTTAACGTTGACGGTGAAGAATACTACAGGGATTTGTTGAAGAGTGAGTTACGGCAGATGGGACGAGCCATTGCAAAGATCTTTCAGTATAAAAAAGTGGCTAAAAATTTGTTGGGTTATGTACGTTCAACTGAGGTTACCATTAATCACGAAGCAGATCAGCCGATGTATCACCACCATATGCATGTTTTGCTTTTTATGAAATCGAGTTATTTTACAGGAACTGATAATTATATTTCACAAGCGGAATGGACCGGGTATTGGCAACGAGCGATGAAATTAGATTATGTGCCGGTTGTGAATGTTGAAGCGGTTAAACCGAATGTGAAACGCCAGAAAAATTCCTTGCTGGCTAGTGCCCAAGAAACGGCTAAATATCAGGTAAAGTCCAAAGATATTTTAACTAATAATCAAGAACAAGATCTACAAGTAATTGATGATTTGGAACAAGCTTTGGCTGGTTCCCGCCAAATTAGTTATGGTGGGTTACTGAAAGAAATTCGCAAACAGTTGCAATTGGAAGACGTTGAAAATGGTGATTTGATTAATACGGATAGTGATGATCAAAAGGTTGATCAAGTGGTGCGTGAGATTGTTGCTAAATGGGATTATCAGCGTAAGAATTATTTTGTATGGTAATTTTAGAAAAAGGACGGATGACTGATCCGTCCTTTTTGTTTTTGATGCAGTGTTTTCTGTTTCTAGAATGACTTCAATTTATTTGGAGTGTAAGTGCGCATTATCATGTAGTGCGCATTATCATGTAGTGCGCATTATCATGTAGTGCGCATTATCATGTAGTGCGTATTATCATGTAGTGCGCACTTACACACAACATGAAGTTGTGTTGTGCTAAACCCATCAAAACCTGCATCAGATTTCGCGTTGCTCAAACGCAACTGACTTGCGTCAGTTTGGAACATTCAAAAATAAATAAGTTCAGTCGCTAGCTCCTTCGAACTTTTTTATTTTTGAACGTTAATTTTAAAGGCTCTTATTTGCGTTCTAAGCGATTTTAGCTAACAGTGATCCATCTAACTGTCTGTCAACGGTAAATCGAATTAAAGGGACTTACTGCTTTAGCAGTTAGTCCCTTTGGGCTTTAAGGAGTTGACTGACTAACCAAACCCAGACACTGAATTGGCTGAAAGCCAAAGTTCCCTAAACTTTGCTTTCCTGCCTCACGGCGAGTGCGGGGTGAGTTTGAGCGGGAGCTCCCGCTCAATTATGCGGTCAAGCTGGCACAGCTTGGACTGGGTTCGGGGCGTCAGCGCCCGAGGGCTTAGAAACTGGTCGATTTTGACCAGTTTCTTCTTATCTTGATACTATTAGAAACAACGTCATTTTAAAAAACCGGGATAAACCCTTGACACAACTGGGCTTAGGCGTATTATGAGTTTATAAAATGAATAAAGAAAAAACCCACGTGAGAATTCCTAGTTTGGCGACCCGGAACACGTGAGTTAATCTTGAATATTCGTATTTACTAGACATAGTTTAAAGCTTGAGTTAGTAAGCGTCAAGCCCTTAGTTTTAGTAAATACATAAAAGATTAGCTCTTCTCACGTGGTTGGATGAGAGGAGCTTTTTAGTTTGGCTGATAGAAAAGTTTTAGTTGATCGATCGCAGTCGGGAAAAGTACGACCATGGCGAGAACATAAGTTAGAGAATTTACAGTATGGTGATTATTTACAAATGTTGCACTATAAGAAATCCCATCGAGTTAAAGAGTGTGGTGAAGTATTACGTTTTGTGGAAGATAAAAATGGTCACAAAAAATTGGCTCAGACTTGGTTTTGCCATTCCCGTTTGTGTCCGTTATGTAATTGGCGGCGGTCAATGAAACAATCTAACCAGTTAACTCAAATTTTGACAGAAGCAGTTAAACAGCGAAAAACGGGTCGGTTCTTGTTTTTAACGTTGACGGTGAAGAATACTACAGGGGATTTGTTGAAGAGTGAGTTACGGCAGATGGGACGAGCCATTGCAAAGATCTTTCAGTATAAAAAAGTGGCTAAAAATTTGTTGGGTTATGTACGTTCAACTGAGGTTACCATTAATCACGAAGCAGATCAGCCGATGTATCACCACCATATGCATGTTTTGCTTTTTATGAAATCGAGTTATTTTACAGGAACTGATAATTATATTTCACAAGCGGAATGGACCGGGTATTGGCAACGAGCGATGAAATTAGATTATGTGCCGGTTGTGAATGTTGAAGCGGTTAAACCGAATGTGAAACGCCAGAAAAATTCCTTGCTGGCTAGTGCCCAAGAAACGGCTAAATATCAGGTAAAGTCCAAAGATATTTTAACTAATAATCAAGAACAAGATCTACAAGTAATTGATGATTTGGAACAAGCTTTGGCTGGTTCCCGCCAAATTAGTTATGGTGGGTTACTGAAAGAAATTCGCAAACAGTTGCAATTGGAAGACGTTGAAAATGGTGATTTGATTAATACGGATAGTGATGATCAAAAGGTTGATCAAGTGGTGCGTGAGATTGTTGCTAAATGGGATTATCAGCGTAAGAATTATTTTGTATGGTAATTTTAGAAAAAGGACGGATGACTGATCCGTCCTTTTTGTTTGATGCAGTGTTTTCTGTTTCTAGAATGACTTCAATTTATTTGGAGTGTAAGTGCGCATTATCATGTAGTGCGCATTATCATGTAGTGCGCATTATCATGTAGTGCGCATTATCATGTAGTGCGTATTATCATGTAGTGCGCACTTACACACAACATGAAGTTGTGTTGTGCTAAACCCATCAAAACCTGCATCAGATTTCGCGTTGCTCAAACGCAACTGACTTGCGTCAGTTTGGAACATTCAAAAATAAATAAGTTCAGTCGCTAGCTCCTTCGAACTTTTTTATTTTTGAACGTTAATTTTAAAGGCTCTTATTTGCGTTCTAAGCGATTTTAGCTAACAGTGATCCATCTAACTGTCTGTCAACGGTAAATCGAATTAAAGGGACTTACTGCTTTAGCAGTTAGTCCCTTTGAGCTTTAAGGAGTTGACTGACTAACCAAACCCAGACACTGAATTGGCTGAAAGCCAAAGTTCCCTAAACTTTGCTTTCCTGCCTCACGGCGAGTGCGGGGTGAGTTTGAGCGGGAGCTCCCGCTCAATTATGCGGTCAAGCTGGCACAGCTTGGACTGGTCAGGGGCGTCAGCGCCCGAGGGCTTAGAAACTGGTCGATTTTGACCAGTTTCTTCTTATCTTGATACTATTAGAAACAACGTCATTTTAAAAACCGGGATAAACCCTTGACACAACTGGGCTTAGGCGTATTATGAGTTTATAAAATGAATAAAGAAAAAACCCACGTGAGAATTCCTAGTTTGGCGACCCGGAACACGTGAGTTAATCTTGAATATTCGTATTTACTAGACATAGTTTAAAGCTTGAGTTAGTAAGCGTCAAGCCCTTAGTTTTAGTAAATACATAAAAGATTAGCTCTTCTCACGTGGTTGGATGAGAGGAGCTTTTTAGTTTGGCTGATAGAAAAGTTTTAGTTGATCGATCGCAGTCGGGAAAAGTACGACCATGGCGAGAACATAAGTTAGAGAATTTACAGTATGGTGATTATTTACAAATGTTGCACTATAAGAAATCCCATCGAGTTAAAGAGTGTGGTGAAGTATTACGTTTTGTGGAAGATAAAAATGGTCACAAAAAATTGGCTCAGACTTGGTTTTGCCATTCCCGTTTGTGTCCGTTATGTAATTGGCGGCGGTCAATGAAACAATCTAACCAGTTAACTCAAATTTTGACAGAAGCAGTTAAACAGCGAAAAACGGGTCGGTTCTTGTTTTTAACGTTGACGGTGAAGAATACTACAGGGGATTTGTTGAAGAGTGAGTTACGGCAGATGGGACGAGCCATTGCAAAGATCTTTCAGTATAAAAAAGTGGCTAAAAATTTGTTGGGTTATGTACGTTCAACTGAGGTTACCATTAATCACGAAGCAGATCAGCCGATGTATCACCACCATATGCATGTTTTGCTTTTTATGAAATCGAGTTATTTTACAGGAACTGATAATTATATTTCACAAGCGGAATGGACCGGGTATTGGCAACGAGCGATGAAATTAGATTATGTGCCGGTTGTGAATGTTGAAGCGGTTAAACCGAATGTGAAACGCCAGAAAAATTCCTTGCTGGCTAGTGCCCAAGAAACGGCTAAATATCAGGTAAAGTCCAAAGATATTTTAACTAATAATCAAGAACAAGATCTACAAGTAATTGATGATTTGGAACAAGCTTTGGCTGGTTCCCGCCAAATTAGTTATGGTGGGTTACTGAAAGAAATTCGCAAACAGTTGCAATTGGAAGACGTTGAAAATGGTGATTTGATTAATACGGATAGTGATGATCAAAAGGTTGATCAAGTGGTGCGTGAGATTGTTGCTAAATGGGATTATCAGCGTAAGAATTATTTTGTATGGTAATTTTAGAAAAGGACGGATGATCCGTCCTTTTGTTTTTGATGCAGTGTTTTCTGTTTCTAGAATGACTTCAATTTATTTGGAGTGTAAGTGCGCATTATCATGTAGTGCGCATTATCATGTAGTGCGCATTATCATGTAGTGCGCATTATCATGTAGTGCATATGTAGTGCGCACTTACACACAACATGAAGTTGTGCTGCTAAACCCATCAAAACCTGCATCAGATTTCGCGTTGTTTCAAACGCAACTGACTTGCGTCAGAACATTCAAATAAATAAGTTCAGTCGCTAGCTCCTTCGAACTTTTTTATTTTTGAACGTTAATTTTAAAGGCTCTTATTTGCGTTCTAAGCGATTTTAGCTA
>VOFL01000064.1_pt1 | contig 9583 bp, 13 predicted proteins | sample 5384111 | NCBI WGS metagenome assembly VOFL01 (sample SAMN12384731, study PRJNA508395) | synthetic metagenome | isolation source: mock microbial community "Gut Microbiome Whole cell Mix" consisting of 8.3%...
GGAAGCTTACTTACTGTTAGATCCTGACAACACGGCCCTCGAAACGAAACAACGGGTCGCCACGGTGATTGCCCATGAACTTGCCCATCAATGGTTCGGTGATTTGGTTACGATGAAGTGGTGGGATGACCTCTGGTTAAATGAAAGTTTCGCCAACATGATGGAATATGTGGCGACGGACGCCTTAGAACCAGACTGGCATATTTGGGAAACTTTCCAAACGTCCGAAGCATCAATGGCGCTTCAACGGGATGCCACGGATGGGGTTCAGTCAGTCCACGTTCAGGTGGAAGATCCGGCCGAAATCGACTCGATTTTTGACGGTGCGATTGTCTATGCTAAGGGTGCGCGGATGTTAGTAATGGCGCGGGCCTTGGTTGGTGATGATGCCTTACGAGCAGGTTTGAAGCAGTACTTTATCAATCATAAATATGGTAATGCCAAGGTGATGACTTGTGGAACGCCTTAGCAGATGCTTCTGGGATGCAAGTTGGAGACATCATGCATTCATGGCTGGAACAACCTGGCTATCCAGTGGTCACGGCAGCGGTTGTTGACGGTCAGTTGACCTTGTCACAACAACAGTTCTTCATCGGTAAAGGTGAAAGAAGTCGGTCGTCAATAGCAGAATTCCGTTGAATAGCAACTATGAGGCGGCACCAGCGATTATGAAGGATCAAACTGTGACGGTCGGCGATTATGCTAAATTACGTGATGCGAGTGGGCAACCATTCGCTTGAACGTTGGGAATAACTCCCACTTCATCGTCAAGTATGACCAAACGTTATTGGATGATATTCTAGCACATGTTGATGACTTAACGGCCATTGACCAGCTGCAGTTGTTACAAGACTTACGCTTGTTAGCGGAAGGTCGTCAAATCATACGCAGCCGTTGTGCCATTATTAAGCCGGTTTGCAGCCAGCCATTCAACGGTCGTTAACGCAGCGTTGTACCAAGTTGCGGGTAACTTACGTAAGTTTGTTACGCCAGATTCTGATGAAGAAAAGCATTTACAAACGTTATTTGACCAATTGAGTGCCGCTCAGGTTAAACGGTTAGGGTGGTTGCCACAAGCGGGTGAATCTAACGATGATCAGTTGACGCGGCCATACGTCTTGAGCGCGGCTTTGTACGCCAAGAGCAGCGCGGCCGTATTAGCTGCTCATGAGTTATTCGAAGGTAATCGTGATAAGTTAGCGACCTTACCAGCCGATGTGCGGGTCTTCATTTTACGGAATGAAGTCAAGAACTTTGGTAGCAAGGACTTATTCGATAGTTTATTGACGGCGTCACGGCAAACAGCCGATGCTAGTTACAAGGCTGACATTTGTGACGCATTGACCGCAACTACGGACCCCGAATTAATCAAACAGTTAGTTGTGAAGTTTGAAGATGCGGATACGATTAAGCCACAAGACTTGCGGGCCTGGTTCCGCGGCGTCTTGGCTAATCCAGCTGGTGAACAAGCAGCTTGGGATTGGATTCGCGACGAATGGTCATGGTTGGAAGCCACGGTTGGTGGTGACATGGAATTTACCACTTACATCACCGTCATTTCACGGGTCTTCCATACGGCTGAACGTTTAGCAGAATTCAAGGCGTTCTTTGAACCAAAAATCAATACGCCAGGTTTAACGCGTGAAATTAAGATGGATACTAAGGTAATCGCCAGTCGCGTTGCCTTAGTTGAGGATGAACGTGATGCGGTGAATGCAGCGGTCGCGGAAGTTGTAAAATAAGTTAATATTCGTTATAAAGGTAGTTCGGTGCTGGACGTTTCAGCGCGGGCTACCTTTTAGTTACAATCAAACCATGTTTAATTTATTGCCAATGATTTAATAATTGATAGAAATAACTAACACTGGCCTACAGCGTCAGTTAAATATGATATGATATTGGTAATTATGGAGAGCTTGATTAGTATTACGGCTAATTAATAGTCGTATAGATGGGAGGACCTATGATGGCAAGTGGACATCAATCTGAGGCAGAATTAGAAAATCACCTCATTCGAAAGTTACAAAGCATTGGCTATCATTACGTTGAAATTCCCGATGTTGAAACGCTAAACACACATTTTCGTGCGGTCTTGAGTGAACGTAATCAAGAACGTTTAAAGGGAACACCACTGGGTGACCGTGAATTTCAGGCCGTATTAAATGATTTGATTGGCGCTAAGACGCATTATCAGTTGCCCAAATTTTACGTGGTTCGGTTGTTCAGCCAACTGGGAAAATTAATATTAAACGTGATGATGATAGCAGCTTATAACTAGAGTACAATGGAAAACAATTTGATCAGAATATTTTGAAGTTATGTATCAAATAGCGGTTGAAGTCGACATGAGAACCGCTATCATGTCTCACTTCGTTCAGTTACGTATTGCTGCTTACGGTTCACTACTCACGACGATGTTTTTTGGTACCTTTTTTCACCGGAAAGGACCCGTAAAGTGATAATAATTATCATCTACATGTCACAACGTGCATCTACGCCATCAAACCACGTCAAATAATCAATTATGACGCAGGTATCGTATTAATTGATCTGCATCAACTTAACGTAAAAACAACTTCAGACAATACAAATCAGCGACACTGAATACGGGGCAACCTCATGTCAACGAAGAACAGAACCCGCAGAACAACAACCCGCAACATCCGCTTTCCTAACCAAATGATTGAACAAATTAACATCGCTCTTGAGCAAAAAGGGTCCGGAATTTCTCAGCCTGGGTCATTGAAGCCTGCCGTCGGAGACTAACGTCAGAAAAGAGAGCATATACATCAATTAAAAGTGATGAAGAATGAACATCCGCGTTCTTCCCTCCGAACAGGACGATATTGTAAATTCACTTAATTACGAGGGCATTGCAGTAATTGAGTTGCAGTTTACCACTTTCCTGACAGTGACAGACTGCGTGTTGGCTCTGTCACAGACTAAATAGTTTGAATGATTAGCAGTTATGGTGATCAGTCAACCACCAGGAATAATCCTTCATATTATTATCGTGCTTCACCAACGCTGCCTCAATTGCTCTGAATGCTTCCAGAGACACCTTATGTTCTATACATGCAATTACAACATCAGGGTAACTCATAGAAATGGTGCTATTAAGCATATTTTTACACGAATCAGATCCACGGAGGGATCATCAGCAGATTGTTCTTTATTCATTTTGTCGCTCCATGCGCTTGCTCTTCATCTAGCGGTTAAAATATTACTTCAAATCTTTCTGTATGAAGATTTGAGCACGTTAACCTTACATACATCTGTCGGTTGTATTTCCCTCAGAATGCCAGCAGGACCGCACTTTGTTACGCAACCAATACTATTAAGTGAAAACATTCCTAATATTTGACATAAATCATCAACAAAACACAAGGAGGTCAGACCAGATTGAAACGATAAAAACGATAATGCAAACTACGCGCCCTCGTATCACATGGAAGGTTTACCAATGGCTCAGGTTGCCATTTTTAAAGAAATATTCGATCAAGTGCGAAAAGATTTAGACTGTGAATTGTTTTATTCTGAACTAAAACGTCACAACGTCTCACATTATATTTACTATCTAGCCACAGATAATATTCACATCGTGTTAGAAAACGATAACACCGTGTTAATAAAAGGACTTAAAAGGTTGTAAATGTTAAATTCTCAAGAAACACGCATCTTATAGAAACGTCCTATGATAGGTTGAAATCAAGAGAAATCACATTTCAGCAATACAGGGAAAATCTTGCTAAAGCAGGAGTTTTCCGATGGGTTACAAATATCCATGAACATAAAAGATATTACTATACCTTTGATAATTCATTACTATTTACTGAGAGCATTCAGAACACTACACAAATCTTTCCACGCTAAATCATAACGTCCGGTTTCTTCCGTGTCAGCACCGGGGCGTTGGCATAATGCAATACGTGTACGCGCTAAACCCTGTGTGCATCGTTTTAATTATTCCCGGACACTCCCGCAGAGAAGTTCCCCGTCAGGGCTGTGGACATAGTTAATCCGGGAATACAATGACGATTCATCGCACCTGGCATACATTAATAAATATTAACAATATGAAATTTCAACTCATTGTTTAGGGTTTGTTTAATTTTCTACACATACGATTCTGCGAACTTCAAAAAGCATCGGGAATAACACCATGAAAAAAATGCTACTCGCTACTGCGCTGGCCCTGCTTATTACAGGATGTGCTCAACAGACATTTACTGTTCAAAACAAACCGGCAGCAGTAGCACCAAAGGAAACCATCACCCATCATTTCTTCGTTTCTGGAATTGGGCAGAAGAAAACTGTCGATGCAGCCAAAATTTGTGGCGGCGCAGAAAATGTTGTTAAAACAGAAACCCAGCAAACATTCGTAAATGGATTGCTCGGTTTTATTACTTTAGGCATTTATACTCCGCTGGAAGCTGTGTGTTGCTCACAATAATTGCATGAGTTGCCCATCGATATGGGCAACTCTATCTACACTGCTCATTAATATACTTCTGGGTTCCTTCCAGTTGTTTTTGCATAGTGATCAGCCTCTCTCTGAGGGTGAAATAATCCCGTTCAGCGGTGTCTGCCAGTCGGGGAGGCTGCATTATCCACGCCGGAGGCGTGGTGGCTTCACGCACTGACTGACAGACTGCTTTGATGTGCAACCGACGACGACCAGCGGCAACATCATCACGCAGAGCATCATTTTCAGCTTTAGCATCAGCTAACTCCTTCGTGTATTTTGCATCGAGCGCAGCAACATCACGCTGACGCATCTGCATGTCAGTAATTGCCGCGTTCGCCAGCTTCAGTTCTCTGGCATTTTTGTCGCGCTGGGCTTTGTAGGTAATGGCGTTATCACGGTAATGATTAACAGCCCATGACAGGCAGACGATGATGCAGATAACCAGAGCGGAGATAATCGCGGTGACTCTGCTCATACATCAATCTCTCTGACCGTTCCGCCCGCTTCTTTGAATTTTGCAATCAGGCTGTCAGCCTTATGCTCGAACTGACCATAACCAGCGCCCGGCAGTGAAGCCCAGATATTGCTGCAACGGTCGATTGCCTGACGGATATCACCACGATCAATCATAGGTAAAGCGCCACGCTCCTTAATCTGCTGCAATGCCACAGCGTCCTGACTTTTCGGAGAGAAGTCTTTCAGGCCAAGCTGCTTGCGGTAGGCATCCACCAACGGGAAAGAAGCTGGTAGCGTCCGGCGCCTGTTGATTTGAGTTTTGGGTTTAGCGTGACAAGTTTGCGAGGGTGATCGGGTAATCAGTAAATAGCTCTCCGCCTACAATGACGTCATAACCATGATTTCTGGTTTTCTGACGTCCGTTATCAGTTCCCTCCGACCACGCCAGCATATCGAGGAACGCCTTACGTTGATTATTGATTTCTACCATCTTCTACTCCGGCTTTTTAGCAGCGAAGCGTTTGATAAACGAACCAATCGAGTCAGTACCGATGTAGCCGATAAACACGCTCGTTATATAAGCGAGATTGCTACTTAGTCCGGCGAAGTCGAGAAGGTCACGAATGAACTAGGCGATAATGGCGCACATCGTTGCGTCGATTACTGTTTTGTAAACGCACCGCCATTATATCTGCCGCGAAGGTACGCCATTGCAAACGCAAGGATTGCCCCGATGCCTTGTTCCTTTGCCGCGAGAATGGCGGCCAACAGGTCATGTTTTCTGGCATCTTCATGTCTTACCCCCAATAAGGATTTGCTCTATTTAATTAGGAATAAGGTCGATTACTGATAGAACAAATCCAGGCTACTGTGTTTAGTAATCAGATTTGTTCGTGACCGATATGCACGGGCAAAACGGCAGGAGGTTGTTAGCGCAAAAAAAATTCCAAAAAAATTCCAAAAAAAAGCGACTAACAAACACAATCTGATGGCAGCAATACGTGAAAAAAAAAAAAAAAAAAAAAAAAAAAAAAAAAAAAAATTCCAATTGCTTCTTCACTCATCATATCTTTATCCATTCGGGTTCAAAAACCAAGTTCTGACCGATGAAGTAACTCCTTCCCAGAGTCGACTTTCTGACGGACATCCTCCATAATAAAATCAACAGCAGGACAATTGGGGGCAGTCAATGTCATATCTAACACTACTTCTCCATCATCTTGCAAATCAATTTTATATATCAAGCCTAAATCGTATATATTCACCGGAATCTCGGGATCATATACGGTTTCAACATAACTATAATCTTCTCTTCTGTTTTTAAACGGGTATCTGCATCCATATCTCTCGTTGTTTGCAAATGATTTTCTATATTTTCCTTCATCAGCATAGCTATAAAATTTGCCATCCGTTAAAATAACATGATCTATCAGTCTTATGTTCATTACTTTTGCCGCCTTGTCAAGATGTTCCGTCAACCGATCATCCTCTGTACTAGGTCGCATACTGCCGGAAGGATGGTTTGTGACAAAGTGCCATGGCAACGGCCCGTTTCAACAATGCTTCCCTCAATACACAACGGACATCTACCGCTGTAGAGACCAGGCCTCCGGAACTTATCTTTATACAGTCAATTACTTTGGAAGCTTGATTCAACAACAAGACCCAGCATTCCTCTGTAGGCAAATCACACATCAACGGATAAAAATATTGATAAACATCACGGGCTGAGAATGACCTTACGTTCTTTTCCTTCTTCCTCCTTTCGGCGCTTTCCCAATTCGGAAGCCGCCAAAATGGTGATAGCTTTGGCAGGACCTATTCCTTTATAGTGACACAGTTCATCTACGGTAGTTTTGCCCAATTCATTCAAACTATTATGATAATCACTCAACACTTTGCATTAACTCCACAGCAGAATCCTCCGTATTTCCCGAACCTATCAGAATAGCAAGCAACTCAGCATCCGAAAGTGTCCCACTCCATGCAACATCATCTTTTCACGAGGACGATCTTCTTCCGCCCATTGGTTTATGGTTAGTTTTCTGCCATCTTTCTTTTATTTTTCCCCATAAAGACGCATAAAAAGTCCATCACTTTTAATACCTCTTCATGGTAAAATTCTATTTATAAAATTCTTCTCAAATGCGGCAAATTCGTTTCCCCAACACACAGCGTTTCCACCAGGCCGCAGGAAACCAGTTCCATAGCCAATCAACTGAATAAAAGAAGCAAGGATGGATAATAATCCTATTTTGAAACTTTTATTTCGCAATGTGGAGTCTACACAAATGATAAGAGCAAAAGCAGCAGCAAAGACAAACTCCAGCTACAAACCAACGAACATAACAACAGGAATACAATTCCTATAGTAAAAGTGCCGGTAACAAATGTACAACTTTCAATGATTCAGGATACTTTTATACAGATTGATACAGGCAATACCGAATTATGCACTAGCGAAAAACTTCTTCAAATCGGTACGACGCTTGTGCCACACCCATGCTTCAGGAACAACCGACAAGCATATCCCCTTGAAAGATACGGATACTGAAATCAATATCTTCTCCAAAACGCATCTTAGAAAATCCTCCCAACGCTTTATATACCTCAGCCCGTACCCCCATATTAAAACTACGGGGATAGAATTTATCCATTTTTTCTTCCCTCCACGGATACCTCGGTAGTAAACGAAGTCATGGCATAATTTATTGCTTTCTGTATATTGGTAAACGAATCATGAGCACGGTCAGGACCACAAACATCTGCCTTCTGCCGTTGAAGCTCTGACTCGACAGCCGCCAAATACCCTTCAGGCAAAATGCAATCAGAATCCAATATGATAAGATATTCTCCATGCCCCGTTCCGCTCCATAATTGCGGGTCTGCCCGGGACCGGAATGGATTTGAAATAACATATCCAACCGGTCAGCGTAATTATCTACCACTTCCTTGCACGGAACAGATGAACCATCCTCCACTATCAGGACTTCAAAATTCTTATTTGTCTGCCTTGTAAGACTGTTCAATAACTCATCCACCTCTTCAGGACGATTATAAACCGGTATAATAAAGAATATCTCATTGCTATTTTGATTTTATCCATCACAGAAGTACAAAGAAACATAAAAGGCGGAGCTTGCAACAAGTTCCGCCTTTTATATGCATATAAATAGATTATGCTTTCACACGGCCTACATATGAACCGTCACGAGTATCAATTTCAATTGTTTCACCTTCATTAATGAATAAAGGAACACGCACGGTAGCACCCGATTCCACTGTAGCAGGTTTCAACGTATTGGTAGCCGTATCCCTTTCAGACCCGGTTCGGTATAAGTAATTTTCATCTGCACTTTTACCGGAACATCAGCAAACAATACTGTTTCTGTAGAAGCATCAGAAACCACATCCACCACCATTCCTTCCAACAGGAAGTCTACTCCGTTAATCAAGTCATGAGCAATAGGAATTTGGTCGAATGTTTCTGATTCATAAAAATATAGTCTGCACCTTCCATATACAAATATTGGTGTGGACGACGTTCCACACGTACATCTTCAATTTTTCACCGATGTTGAAACGACGTTCCAAAACGTAACCATTAACCACATCTTTCAATTTAGTACGCATGAATGTGTTACCTTTTCCCGGTTTTACATGCAGGAAGTCAATACAGAAATACAATTTGCCGTCCATACGGATAGCTGTTCCGATTTTAATGTCTTGAGCATTAATCATACTTTTCTTCGCTTATATTTGATTATTATTTCAGATTATATTCACTTATAGCTGTGATTTCGAGTGCAAAAGTAATGTAAATCAAGAAAAAACGCAAAAAGAAATCACTAAAATGAGTTATCTCTTTGTTTATTTCAAAAAGTCACTAATTTTGCAGCCCGTTACTCATGGTGAATAATAACATAAAATAAGTATATACAATGAAAAGAACGTTCCAACCCTCTAACAGAAAGAAAAAACAAACATGGATTCCGTGAAGAATGGCAACTGCTAACGGTCGTCGCGTATTAGCCAGCCGTCGTGCAAAGGTCGTAAGAAATTAACTGTATCTGATGAATACAACGGAAAATAATTCATCTGACCGGAAAAAATAAAAGGAGTGAAGTCGTAGAGACTTTGCTCCTTTATTTCCAACTAAACCGAACAGCCATGAAAAGTAACAACTTAAATGATCAAATAAGTCAGCTGAAACGACCAGGTAAGTTGACTTGCATTCCATACAGTCGGCTTACTGAAAACAGTCTATTTATTTCTCCTTTTCTCTTGCCCACTCCATCACATTAGCCGGAGCGTTCCGCCAGAGATATTCCTTCTTCATAAAATCCATATAGGGTGCTGCGTGGTCAAAGAATTGATAATATCCCCACACAAGTAATTCAATCCCGGTTCACCGTCTTTACTTAACATAAAACGATTCTTCGGACATTCCCCATGACAGGCAAACTCCATAAGAACAGTTCAGGCACTGCTGTGCGAACTATTGTAACTTCATCACCAAAGTTTCCTGTTCTTTACCATACATCATCTCCACCAAAGTCTTCTGATAAATATTTCCCAATTTATACTCAGGAAGAGACAAAATGATCGCAAGCATACACATCACCGTTGAATTCCATCACGGCTGCATGTCCACAATAT
>VOFL01000049.1_pt1 | contig 7795 bp, 8 predicted proteins | sample 5384111 | NCBI WGS metagenome assembly VOFL01 (sample SAMN12384731, study PRJNA508395) | synthetic metagenome | isolation source: mock microbial community "Gut Microbiome Whole cell Mix" consisting of 8.3%...
GCTCCATGACCTCGTCCGGGGTGGACTTGCTCACGGTCCGCCCGCCCCTGCGTCCGCCCGCCGCGGCGTCCGTCGACTCACTCATCGCCGTCCTCCCTCATGAACCTGCTGTACGTGTCGAGCCTGGCCCTCGATTCGGGACCGTCGCCCTGCGCGATCCGCCTGGCCGTCTGGTCGATCGCGGCCCTGTCGGGCCTTCTGCCCGCGGCGACGATCTCGACGACGGCCATGACGGCCGCACGGAAGCCACTCACCACGGCCGCGTGGCGGATGTCGTCGACCAGCAGGCCGCGTTCGCGCGGCTCCATCCGGTCGAGCAGCACGCGCGTCTCCTCCGGGGAAGTCGGAGCGTATGGGACTCTCGCCCCACGAACGCGGCTTGCGTGCGATGATGGCGAGCAGCGACAGCGGGTCCATCGCGGTGTCGGGGCTGCGCCCCCACCTGCGCTCCAACGTGACGATCGGCTCGCCGTCCATGGAACGCAGCTCGACCCGCAGGGCCCGCACGCCGGCCATGAGACGCATGGAATGCCATTTCGGGCCCGCGAGGTAGCGGTTCGAGTCGATCGTGACCGTTCCGGTCCTGTCGGCCTTCACCCCGCGCCAGTCGCACGCGTCGAACATGGACGGCGGCAGCGGGAGCATGTGGTCGAGGTCCGTCTCGAACAGGTCCCGGATCGGCACGTCCTCGCGGTAGTGGACGCCGCGCGCGATCTCGTCGCAGCGTTCCAACCACGCGTCCGTGAGCCGGTCCCATCCCTCCGCGGACGGCGTCGGCACCATCAGGTTGCGGCGCAGGAAACCGACCGCGTTCTCCGTGCTTCCCTTCTCCCAGCCGGAATAGGGGTTGCAGAACCTCGTCTCGAAGCCGTAGTGCGCGCAGAACAGCGAGAACAGCCTCGTCTGGGTGACGGTCCCGTCGGCCCTGCGGCCCACCACGGTCGCGTCGTCGAACACTAGCACGCGGGGATCCATGCCGGTCTGAGAGAACGCCTTGTTCGGACCATGGCACACGCATTCCGCGGTCTCTCCGCAGCGCGGCCACGTATCATGTTCGAGTACGGGAACGAGACCACCAGAAATGCACGGTCCGTTCCACGCCGGCGACCACGGCCGTGGCCCGCCGAAATCGACCTGCGCGCTGCCCGCGCCCATTCCAGCTCACTGACCCCCTCGGCCTCGCCGCGGTGGCGTTGGCGCCAGCGCTTGACCCATCGCTGCACCGACGAATAACTGCCCTCGAAGCCGCATTCCTCCACGAGCCGCTCGTGTACGCGCCGGTGTGCCGCTGTTTGCGTGGCATGCGCCGGTCGGCCTCGAGCCATTCGTCGGCCTTGCGCGCGTACTCGCCCGCGACCGGGAACGGCTCGCAGTTCCCCGGTCGGCGGAACGGGCGAATAATCGCGGGTCGCGTACTTGACCACGGTCGTCCGCGAAACGCCCAGTTCCTAACTATCTGCGTATGCGTCAGGCCTTTCGTCTCGAGCTGCCTGATACTCTGTGAATACGCACCGGTGTCGTCATTCCTTTCCTCCCGAGGACCATGTGTTGGTTGTTAGCACTCGGGAATCTATCAGGAACCGTACGGCACCGGCGCTTTTCTTCCGCCGATGCCATTTCCGTCCGCCGTCCGTGTCCAATATGAACGCTTATGCCGTTCAGATTTGGTGGTGACGCCGTACACGTTTATTTGACCATAAACACCGGTGTTCGCCGCCGCCTTCGGCTTCGAGGCCGCCGGATTGTACGGGGCGGCGCTCACCAGCGCGAGCCTCGCGTTCCTTGGCGGTGGTTCCCTCATAGCCGGTGGCGCGGGAATGGCCGGCGGGACGATGCTCATCGTCGGCGGCGGGGCCGTGTTGGGCGCGGCCGGCGGCGCGGGAATGTCCGCGGCGGCGTCGATGGCGATGGCCACGAATGGCGACTACGTGTTGGAGGAATGCGCGAAACTGACCGCGTTCTGCAAGGACGTGCTCGTCAAACGGTATGGCGACCTCGCGTCCGCGTATGGGATCAACGTCGCGCTCAACAGGCGGATAATCGAACTCGAGGCAAGAACCGAAGCGGTCAGACGCGGCATACGCGACGGTGGGGCGGACGGGGACGGCGACGGGAAGGCCAGTCCCAAAAAGATGCTCAAGATACTCAATCGCAGCCTTAAATACATGAAACGCGCCAACAAGGAGCTGGTGAAGGTCCTGAAGGACGCGGGAAGGAAAAGCCGGCAGCCACTACTCGATCCAAGCCCCAATGAAAGCAAGCAGGGGAGCGTGGACATCGAAAGCGAAGGGGAATCCGCATGCGGGACGGCATCCGACCTATGAGCAATCCCAGCCTTAAACGGACGGGGCATGACATGGAGATACGCGAAGAACGCGTGACGGTCATGCCTGACTTGCCATGCACCACTTCACCCGTCGGCCCGAGCGATAATGGGGGTATGACGGAGGAAATGGTAAGAGCCGGCGTCGGATTTGAGCCAATATGCGCGAGGGGCTATGGGTACACGGTCACGCTGTGTGATGGTGTGGTCACCATCGAACGCGGCGGAATCGTCGCGTCCATGTACGGGTTCGCGCGGACCGAGATACCGGTCGGCAGCATCGTGGACGTGGCACCCGGCAAGGCGACGGTCTTCGCGAACGGCCTGTTCTGCCTGTCCGTGCGCACGTTGGACGGAGATACGCCGATGCTGGGCAGCGCGTCCGAGTCCCGCAAGTCGCCGTACTGCGCGATCTACACGAAAAAGCAGGAGAAGGATTTCCGACGGCTGTGTGACGCGGTGGAATCGATGCTGTCCGTCGATCCTCTGCCGGTCGCGTACGACCAGACGCCGGAAAGCCTTTACATGCGACAGCTCGCGTCGATAGCGGAATCGAAACAGCATAGAAGGAAATGGGGTCGAAATGAAATACGGTATGAGGAAGCCAAGTTGAAAAAAGAGCCTGTCGGCACGTACGAAAGGTCGCGCGACGCGTGCTGTCAAAAAGGCGCTGATTCCAGGATACGGCAAAAAGGGCATGGGCTGGCTGCATCCCAAGCGCAAGCTGTACAACACCGTCTACCGGAAGACCACTTTCAGCCTGTTTGACCTGTTCAAATAAGAAAACCGTGATGGATTTATTAGATTTGGCCGTGCATAGAGGCGCGTCTACTGGCACGCCGGGATGATTTCGCCATCTCTGTTGATGAAACGCGCCGGTGACAGAGGCTCGTCCGACTCCAAGCGGTCCAGATACGCGAAGATGCGTTCCGGCGGTTGCTCCATTCTTGAAGGGACGAATTGGAACGTGGCGGGACGAATCCGCATGTCAACTCCCTGTTTTGCGAGCGCTCCTGTCAGTCGTTCGATGGGGTTGGTTCTTATGCCTTGTTTGATGGTTTGTGTGAGTGAGTTTTTGCATTGTGCGACGTTTTGTTTCCAGTCGCGCATCTTATATCCGGTGATGTTTTCGTGCCATTCGTAGTTGTCGCCTTTTGAATGTAGCGTCCATCCGGGCCATAGTGCGTTGAATGGGTTGATGGCCCAGTCGTCTTCGTAGATGGACCACCATTTTATTGTTTTGTTTATGTAGTCGATGTGGATGCCTTTTTCGGGTTGTTTGTTGTGTGTTTGGAGGTTCCATTGCCAGGGTTTGCCTTCGTTGCAGCCTTGGATGACTTTGTTGACGAGCGTATGCATTTTGTTGGGGCCGAGTAGGGCTATGTTTTCGAGGTCGATGTAGTTTCCCCAAGTGATTGTTTTGTTGTTTTCTGTTGTGCAGGAGAATGCGTCGGTTTCGTTGGATATGGTCCATGGGGCCATATCCGATGCGGCGTCGAAGTCGCCGAGGTCTTTGAACGAATGATCGGTGTAGATGATGTCTGTGTCGGCTCCGGTGGCGCGTAATGTGCCGCGTGTGTCTTCGGGGGACCAGATTGCGGTCCATCCTGGCCATGTCAGTTCGATCAGGGCGTTGATGAGCCGGGGAAGGTAGCAGCCTTCGCTTTCTTCGGCCCAGACGATTCGTTTGGTGGTCATATCGATGAACAGGGTGCCTTCGAGCCATGGCGCGCTTTTCATCTCTTGGGGGGTATCCACGCCGTATGGGGCCTCGTGGTCAACACCGCCGCGAACTGGCTGACCTGGCAGGGCTACCTCCTCTTCCTGATCGGCGGCAAGGACGGCAGCTGGGCATCCGCCAACCTCGGCGTGATCGTGGCGCTGCTTGTCGGCCTGTTCGGCGCGTTGGCGTTCCAGCGTGGAGACATCGCCAAGCAGGAGGCCGACCTGCCGGCATCCGAAACGGCGGATGCCATCGAAGCCAAGTGACGAACGGCGCGATCGCACAGGAAGGAACATACGATGATCGCTGAAGATGAGTGGCTGGTCGTCATCGACCGTCAGAAAGTATTCGCCGAAAGCGAATGGTCCGCTTGGGCCTGCGCCGACGGAACCTACTACGACACCAACGAAGCGTTCGCAAAACTGGCCAAGGCGTTCGGCGACCGCGTGGTCTACACGCGCTACGTCGCGCCGATTCCGCCAAAGGACGCCTGGGTCGACTACTTCAAGGACTGGCCGCAGTTCCTGGTACCGCCGGACGACCCGATGTACGACCTGACCGACGAGACCGCCGCCCTCGCCGAAGGCCATCAGGTGGTGGACCGCACCACATTCGGCAAATGGGGACAACAGCTGATCGACGCGATCGGCGGAGCCAAGAAAATCACGGTCTGCGGCGTGGCCACCGACTGCTGCGTGCTCACCACCGTGCTCGCCGCGGCCGATAACGGCGTGGCCGTGCGCGTTCCGGCCGACGCCTGCGCCGGCAGCACCCCGGAGAACCAGGAACTGGCGCTCAACACGATGCGCTTGTTCGAACCGCTGATCACGGTAACCGACACGGCGTCGATCCTGGCATAGCCGACAGCGGCTTTCCCGCATATCGATGGGTTCCGTGTTTTTTCCGAAGGCCCAGGACTTTCGGGAAAACACGGAACCCATTTTTCCATTTCACGAGACTTTTGGCCGACATGTGGAATACCAGCCTGGAAACGCGCCGAACCATGTAATATCGCTTGCGGACACGGGGGCCATTATGGCTGAGAGGAAGCAACCGCTTCAACCGTATGAACGTATACCGGGTAATGCCGGCGCACGGACGTCTCTCTATTTCCCGTGCCTTGACGAAAAGAGAAAGGCACATATCCCATGACTGAAGAAAACCAGTCTTCCGCAGTTCGCAAACACAACAACAAGTGGCGCGTGGTCGATATCGTCGTGGCCGCGATTGTTGCCGTCGCATCCGGCGTGATCTTCTGGGCCTGGGACTTCATCTACGCCGTCCCGACCGCCCTGTTCGACAGCCTCACCCCGGGACTGGGCGGACTCTTCCATTTCATGTGGCTGTTCGCCGGCCCGCTCGTGGCCATCATCATCCGCAAGCCCGGCGCGGCCTTCTTCGGCGAAACCATCGCCGCGGTCATCGAAACGCTGCTGGGCAATCCATTCGGCGTGACGCACGCACTGCTGATCGGCATGGCCCAAGGACTCGGCGCCGAAATCGGCTTCGCGGTCTTCGCATACCGCAAGTGGAACCTGCTCACCGTGACCCTGGCCGGCGCGTTGACCGGCCTATCCAATGGCCTGTACGAGTGGGTCGTCACCGCCGGCTGGTCGACACTGCAAGGCGTTGTGTTCACCGTCTGCTGCGTCATCTCCGGAGCCGTATTCGGCGGAGCGCTCATGTGGTTCGTACAGAAGGCGCTCGCCAAAACCGGTGTGCTCGACCGCTTCGAATCAGGCAAGGCCGACGTCGTGGCCTGAACCACGCAACTCACAATCCAACAACAAACACAGAAAACATGCCGGCCGTCCGCCGGCGTATCCAAGAAAAGAGAAAATCATGACCAACCACGTTCCAGAAGCAACGAAACCCGCCAGTGGAGACTACGCCTGGCTGGGCGCGGAAGCCGGCTCCGTCGCCGACCTCATGTACATGCTCAACACCGAGGACTGGTACGACGCCATCAACTCGCGTTTCGTCAGCGAGCTGCTTGACGACACCTTGCCGGAATCCATCCTCAAGGCGTACCTGATCCAGGATTTCAAGTTCTATAACAACGGCATGATGGCGCGTCTCATCAAACTCGCCCCACGTCAGGAGACCAAGGACATGCTCGCGGCGCAATCGCAGTGGTTCGCCGACAACGAGGCCACCTACTTCGAGCACTTCCTCGAGGCCTATCACGTCAGCCAGGAGGAATACGACGCGACCGAACCGACCCCGGCCAACAAGGAGTACGGCGCATACCTCGACAGCCTGTCCGACAAGAGCTGGCCGGAACTGATCACCGCGATCTGCTGCATGGAATGGCTGTACCTCGCATGGGCCAAGCGCACCGTCGACGCCGACGTCATCCAGCAGGTGCCGGCGCACAAGGGCTGGGTCGACCTGCATGAAGGCGCGCACTTCCGCAAGTGGGTCGGCGACCTCATCTCCCTGGTCAACGAATACTGCTCCATCGATGGTCCGGAAGCCGAAGTGTTCCGCACCATCGTGCATCTGGAGCGCCGCTTCTTCGACGACTCCTACCCGCAGGAGTGAGCCTGCGATCCACGACCGCATAAGCCATGAGCCGGGCGCGTACGATCGATGTCGTACGCGCCCGGCTCATTTGTTGCGGTTCCGTCCGGAGCCCGGCTTCCTCGTGCGCGGCTGCCGCGCGGGGGCGGCCCGGCTACAGTGAAATCTTGTCGATACGCCGGAGCTCCTCGTCGCTGAACGAAGTGTTTCTAAGCGCACCGATGTTGTCGATCAGCTGCTGTGGACGGGACGCTCCGACCAGCACCGAAGCCACCATGCCGTCGTGCAGCAGCCAAGCCAGCGACATTTCGGCGAGCGTCTGTCCACGCTCGGCGGCCAGATCGTTCAGGTCGCGAATCTGCTGAAGCCGTTCCGGCGTCAACGCGCTCTGCTGCAGGAATCGTCCGTCATGTGCGATTCTGCTGTCCGCCGGAACGCCGTTCAGATACCGGTTGGTCAACAGTCCCTGGGCGAGCGGGGAGAAAGTGATGAGTCCCTTGCCAAGACGGTGCGCGGTCTCCTTGAGCCCATTGCGTTCCACGGTGCGGTCGAAGATGTTGTAACGGTTCTGGTTGATGATGAACGGCACATGCATCTCATCCAAAATGGCGGTGGCCTTCTCGAGTGTGGGGCCATCATAATTGGACAGGCCCACATACAGCGCCTTGCCGCTGTTCACGGCCGTGGCGAGCGCGCCCATGGTCTCTTCGAGTGGTGTGGATGGATCCATGTGGTGGTGGTAGAAGATGTCCACGTAGTCGAGGTTGAGGCGTTTGAGGCTTTGGTCGAGTGAGGCGAGCAGGTATTTGCGGCTGCCGAGGTCGCCGTAGGGGCCGGTCCACATTTCGTAGCCGGCTTTGGTGCTGATGATGAGTTCGTCGCGGTGGTGGTGGAAGTATTCGTGCAGGAGTCGTCCGCAGTTTTTTTCGGCCGATCCGGGTTCGGGGCCGTAGTTGTTGGCCAGGTCGAAGTGGGTGATGCCGTTGTCGAATGCGGTGAACACGATGCGGCGCATGGTGTCGTATGGGGTGGTGTCGCCGAAGTTGTGCCAGAAGCCGAGGGATATGGCCGGCAGTTTGAGGCCGCTTTCGCCGGCATGGTTGTAGGTCATGCTGTCGTATCGGTTTGGCGATGGCGTATAGACGGTGGTCGGTTCGAGCATGTTTTCTCCTTTGAATATGCTGCTCATGTCGTATCCGCAATCAACATACACGTCCGTTTGTCGT
>VOFL01000088.1_pt1 | contig 7620 bp, 10 predicted proteins | sample 5384111 | NCBI WGS metagenome assembly VOFL01 (sample SAMN12384731, study PRJNA508395) | synthetic metagenome | isolation source: mock microbial community "Gut Microbiome Whole cell Mix" consisting of 8.3%...
GGGGCGCGTCATCAGCAGATAACGCGTCAGGTCGACATCCACTACTTTCTGCCCCGAGACACGGTCCGTCACCACCAGACGGCCTCCTGATCCGCCAGTAAGCGCAGTGTGTTAAAGCGGGCAGGCGCGAGGCGGACTTCACCCGTACGGGTGGCGGCCGGTTCCGGTTCGAAGCGGACTCGGTATGATGGGCGGCATAAGTCACCCGGTCGCCCGTCATCACTTCGTTGTCGGCATTCATCCGGCCGTTATCCGCCAACAGCGTAAAGTCGTAATCATCGGCGTCCAGCCCCTGCCCCGACGTATCGTGCAAGGTAATGACGAACCGGTTGCTGTCCTTCAACATCGGCACGCTGACCGATGTCAGTTCCGAAGGCTGTATCCGGCTCAACCGGAGATGACCGTACCACAAGTGCCCCAATTCGTCATCCTGACGTCCGTCCGTCACGTTCCAGCCGGAGGGTCAGCCTGTCACGGGTCGAACTGCCCGGTGTGAGTTGCGGCATCCGGTAATGCCGGTTGTCCCTCCCGCCCAGAACACCAGTTCGTAAACGTCTCCGTCTTTATATTCCAGCGGCAGGGTAATGATATAATCGTTTTCAGTCAGCGATTGCCTGTTCTCTGTGTGCAGGCAGACAAACTGTCCCTGTGCGTCGAACACGTAAAGGGACAGTGTGTCGATCTCGTCGGTGATGACGCCTGTCCCGCTGTCAGGCTGTATCTGTGCATGCAATGCAGGCTGAAGACGAATACGGAAACCACTGGGACAGTCGCTACGGTCGTCCCCGGTCCACGAGCAGGCAGATAAGCCCGCCAACAACGAAAGCCACAAGAACGGCGAAACCAACTGCCGGAATGGGAAAAACAGAAAGTCTGAAACTTATCGGACATGGTTGGGAAAATTTTATGATTGAACGGGTGTTTCACCACAGAGTAACACAGAGTTCCACAGAGATCTTTTTCTCTTAAGATATCCTGATAAGCGAGAACTTAAAACTCTGTGAGACTCAGTGTTACTCCGTGGTGAAAACCCATCTCAAAGCAATTACTTTTTTAGAGAAAACAGTGGGTTAACGGCCCAATACGGCACTATTCGTACGCACTACCCAAGGTTTGATACTTAACTTCACATTCAGCAATACGGTAGTCGGATCATCGGTTTCGGTATCGGTAATGATATTTTCGGTTACACCGTCTTTGCCGACACCTTGAATACCGGTGACGGTTACTTGATAGACATTGTTGCGGACAATGCCGAACTCCATCACATCTTCTGCTGTATCTGCCGAGGGGAGATGTTTGATCCAATACGGATAATAACAAATGAACTTGCCATCGGTATTTCCTTTCTGGAAACACTGGACGTCGTTCTTTTCAGGTCGGTAGGGCACCGCTGGCCGAACTGGAAGTAGTTCCGTCTGCCAGTAATACACCGGCTTCTTTCAGCGCTTCAATATTTTTGTAGAAGATGCCGGAATGGTAGAAGATTTCACCAATCGAACCAATTGTAGTAGTTTCTTCCACACCACCGCCCGAAGACTTTTTTTTGCATCATTTTACTCGGAGCAATCTCTGCTTTAAATACGATGCCGGTTGTATATCCGTTCTTCTGTTTATCCTTCAGCATCGTGTTTTCATAGCAGTAAGCGGCGACTTTAGTTTCCACCGCCCCGGAAGAGTAGCCCGGCATATCCGTATAAGTTCCGGAAAAAGTGCCGAAAGACGACAAGCCAAATGCGCTTGATCCTTGCAGATACCAGTCGCCATAGCTATTGGCTAAAGCAGGTGTGGCAGTATAAGTTTTATTATACGTCTTCGGATCTGTCACATACGGCAATGTAACGCTTGAGTTACCATAATTTGCCTCAGTCAAAGGATTCGTTACAGTGCTTTCTTTATCCACATGACGGAAATAATATCCCTCTTTCCGTGCGTTGACTACATAATAGTTTTTTAGGGTGATATCCTTAATATTGTTGATCTGAGCTACTGTGGTAGAAAACGAAGTATATTTATTAGCAGTAGCAGCAGAAGACACACTGGTTCCTCCCGCAGTCACCGTAATCTTTCCCATCACACGCTCCACTGTTGCCGCAATGGTCTGCTCCGGGTCTTTGGTTATCTTCTGGGCAATATAAGGAAGAGTATTCGAGTTATTACTGTTGGGAGAACGGCTCGCCATTACCAGTCCGTCACTCGGTACAGCAGCTATCACGCTCGTAGCGTCAGCCGTTGTCTTTACGAGAAAAGCAGCTTCGGTCAGAGTTCCCTTGTCACTGTCACCCACCCCATTGACCGTACCGTTCACCACTATATAAATACGATAGTCTCCCGGGGTCAGGGCTGTTTTCTTACTGGTCCATACAATGGTCTTCTGGTCGGTAGTAGTAGTGGTGGTTTGCGTAAACTGGCTGATGGAAATAATCTCTGTCAATGTAGCAGTACCAAAGCTACTCGATGCTCCTCCGGAAACAGATACAGATTGGCCTTCGTCACTTTGTATTCATCCTTTAAACCGATATCCATATTCGTATCGTCAGTATCCGCCGTCGGATCGGAGGCCCTTGTCTCCGCCACACCATTCGGTACGGCAATGGTCACTGTGGTATAAGCTCGCTTCTTCCGGATTCTCTCCGCCCGAAGCATCCGTATCGTCGGAACAGGCCCAGGTTGTCAGCAATAAAGCAGCCAACACCATCGTACTCATGTCCTTTAGTTTTTCATTTCTTTTTACGTTAGTGGATACATTTATTGCGTTATCCCGATGCTAGCGGCGCGTCGTTCCGCATTCATCTTTTAAGGTTTTCTTCCGCTTCCCGGTTTCCGGCTTTCACCGCTCTATGCAGCCATAGCCCGGCTTCCTTGTCGTCTCCGCACAACAGATGGCAGACTCCCCGTACATTCCACGAGCGTTCGTCCGCCTCCACCGTCTTCAGCAACCGGAATGCCTCTTCATACTTCCGCCCCGAATGGCTTCTATCGCACGGTTCACCGTATCCGCCACGCTGTCAGGGCGGTTGGCATACTGCACACGGATGTAGCAGGCATCGCGCAACTGCGGATAGAGCACATCCAGCACCGAACGATACGGACGCCCGCCCGCCAAGGCTTTCAGCCTGTCATTCCGCTCTTCCTCCGGATGACTGCGGAGAATAGCGAGCACTTCCTCCTTATATGTCATGTCACTCCCATTCACCAGTTCGGCCAGCCTGTCCCAGTCTACTCCTCCGGCATTCAGTTCAAACAACGATACAGGCAGGTTCATGCGCACCGAGAGAGCATGCCGCAGAGCTTCGGCACGTTTCGCCGATAATTTCCGGTTCAGTTCCGTCGTGCCCTCGGGCGAAGCATATCCGCTGATCGAGATACCTTGCAGGAATGCGCAACTGTCCGCACGCAGCAACCCGATGGCTTCCGTTATCCGGCGCAGGTTTCCGGCATTGGCGGAATACAGCGTATCCACCACTGCCGATGCCGCACGGAAGCGAATACCGATGCCGCTTTCATGCAGGGGGCGGCTGCCTGCCTCGCACAGGAACGGATAGTCATCCGCATGTTCCGCCACCGTCCGGCTCACCCTCGGAGTGAGCTCACTAACCGACGGACGATAGGGCAAAGCCACCGGAAAAGCGCCGGAGGAGACGATGCTTCCCACTGTCTGTACCCGGCAGCAACCTTCCCGGTCGATGTCGAGCCGCAGGTTCAAGCCATTCTCCATCCACGGGGCATAGCGCAACGTATCGGTATACAAGAAGGTGTCTCCATTGCGGGCGGTCCACCGATGATTGACGTCACGGTCCGGAAGGCCGGCCAATAGGCGCCGCTGATTTTCCTTGCGCGCCATGATGCGTCCCGTCACCACAAACGGGCCAAGCAACACACTATCCGAGGCGTTGCCCAGACAAGGGGTAATCACCCAGCGGTGACGGGCACGCACTGCACGGGGGGCTATCTTTACGGCAAACGAGACATATACCTGTCCACCCGCACGCTGCATTCGGACGGCGGTAAGGGCTACTCTTCCGGACGGATCTGCCGCACGGACAGACAGCGCACCGAAGCACAGCGCAAAGAGCGTCAGGAAGCAGACTGTCGGCGGCATCTTCCGAAAGCACATTCTTAAACGGGTCGATCGTATCTTCTCTTTCATAAGACTTTTATTTTAACATATAAATCAGACTGATGCCCGCACGGGTCGGCGCCAGAAAATTTTTCTTGTTCGCTCCCCGATATTCACCACAGACCGGACAATTAAAACGTTTGTATTGGGCATGCACCCACCCTGCACCTATGGTAGCCTCCAGATTCCAGCGTTTGCCGAGCACCCACGAGTAACCGTATGAAAACCCCGCCATCAGCGCCCACCCCTCGTAGCGGTAAGAAGCCGAACGGGAAACAAAAGGAAGATGCACCCGGCTCAGGTTGTATTCTCCCCCACCGGCATGCACACCCAGAAAGTGTCCGTAGAATGACTGACAAAGCCAATAGCGTGCCTCACCCTGCGTCATCCAGAATTTCCACTTCCGGTTGTCCGCAAAGTTCCACGGACAGGCGCTTCCCGCAACATCGAGTGTCCAGCGGGAGGCAAACGCCCACTCGGCAGCAAGCGAAGGTGCCGTCGCTGCATCGTGCAGCAAATTGGTTTTAACCGCTGCCCGTTGCGCCAGTACATTGCCCGAAACAAGCAAAAGCAATATGAATAGTTGTTTTTCATTCTGTTAGTTTATCTGAAACATATCCGCCAATCCGCCTATAAATCTGTCAGAGGTATCTCCGACAGATAGGCACGGGTCATCTGGTTGACAATGCCCAGCTTAGGGCGGCATAATGATAACGTGCATACATTTTCTCACAATCCGGTTGATTACAGTTCAGATGCTGGTCCACGGCTTCCATCAAATCGAGCAGGGAGATACGGAAAAGAGGGCGGGTCAGTTCATAGGTTTTCGGAATGCCACTGCCGGATTGGTCTGTCCTGACACGTATCAACCCCTGCGGATTCCAGTTGACCCAGGAGTTCGTCAAGAGGCTTACAACCACATTCCAAATCCTGGAGATTTCCTGTTTCGTGAGAGGAAATATGACGTAAGACAGATATGGCTGTCAAAGTTAACGGCGTAAGCATAAGCTATTTTGTTTTGTTAGGTGATCAACCGTTACTTTGTAGGTAACGGCATTTAACAGATAACGAATACAGAAAGCGTTCTGAACCCAATAATATGAATTAAATAATAAAATACATCCGATGATGACAATAAAATGTTCGTCCGCGTTAAATTACATCAACGTGGACAACCCTTCTTATTGCTTTTTAAGAGAAAATAGGGAAAACTAATGCTAAGATGCATCTTTTTAAAATTAATTATCTTTTATTGAGAAACTTGCCTTTTATTTGTTTGTGTGAAAATAATATCCAATTTTGCAGCAATTATTCATTGCCGTTACCTACAAAGTAACAGACTATTTATATCCCTGTATATAAGTGTAATACATTCAAATCATTTTATCTTTAAACCGCATTCAGCACATAGTTGAGTATCTTCCTGTTTGTCCGATCTACTTCCCTATCCCCGAAAGGTTTCAGGTAAGTTTCCGTAACTTTACCGAAGAGTGTCCCAGTCCACGGCTGATCACTCCCACGGGTGTCTCCTGATGAAAGGCAATCGTGGCCCACGTGTGGCGCGCAGTGTATGAACTGAGCCTGCCGCCCAATCTCAAATCCACCGACACCCGTTCCAACCGGCGGTTCAGGTTACGCAACGCATATTGGTACTCCTGATAAGGAGTCAATGCCTTCTTTGTATGCCGCTTTCGGGTGCGGGGCTGCCCCAAAATAGGCAACAGATAACTCGGATGGCAGTTCTCAACCATCCTCCTATTGATAATTTCCATCGCCTCACGGGGCACGCTAATGCTGACCTCCTGCCCCGTTTTATGCCGGCAGTAGGTTAACACCCCCTTATCAAGATTGCTCCTGCGCAAGTGTGCCAGATCGACAAACGGGATGCCCCGCAGCATAAACATCAGTACAAACCAGTCCACAGCCTTCGCCGAGGCCGATTCATCCGACACCCCGACATGCGGATCATACGCCCCACCGTGCGGGCATCCACGGCACGCTTCACGTCGGAGCGCGTACCGGTATATACCTTATCGAAAAGCCCGGTGACATATCCCGGACGCCCCTTCATCCCCCGGTTGTAGCCCGCACGCAGGGCACGCATATAAGTCGATACCGTGTTCCAGCTCAACCGCTTGCCCAGCAGCCAATGTTCATACTTGCCCAGAAACACCGGAGTCACCTCTTCAAATCCGATCTCCTCTTTTCCTGCACTCTCCCTGAGCGTACGCAGCATATTATGGTAGATACGCCGGGCCGGTTCACGTCCCTCTTCACGGAGCCTTTCAATCTCCGAAATCATAAATACTGTTAATGTTTCATTCATCTTATTCATTGTTTTTAGTTTACAAATCATCTTTAAATATAAATTGTGTAAATAGTCGGATAACCGAATCTATATCTTTACAAAAAACATCTAAAGAGACTTTGCAGAACAATCCCCGGGACGATATGCTATACTCTTTTTGTATATCTTTGCCGATCCTAACGTCATTTTAACAAACATTGGCATCCAGCCATCCCATGCAAACCTCAAAGTAAGATGAAAAAGAGCATTCAAGACCTGAAAGAGTCACTAAGAAAGAAGGAAGAGAAACAACAAAGACTGCACGAACAAGAAGAAACGGTAAAAAAAGACATCCGTGTGCTGCGGTACCTGATAGCCAAGGAGGAAGAGGCTGCCTCACCACAAGCCCCCCGGAAACGAAAAATCCCCCAAAAGCAGATAAACGACTTTTTTACCCGGATCTCCATGTTTTACGAAGATCTGCAAAGGCGCCTGAACCTGCGCATCACTTATCGCTGCTTCTGCCGCTGGCTCTGCACCCGCTACGAGTTCGAATCACGCTATCACGACCGCCACAAACTGTCGCCTTGCACGATACTGGGGTATTTTAAGAGAGAAAGAGGAGGATAAAAGCCGTATACATAGAGACTAAACTAAAAACACTCTCTATGATTTATCCAGGATGAAAGATGCACACAGATTACTCTGCCATCCGACTTGCCGAAATCACCAGCGAGCACGAAGACTCTCCCAGAGCTATTGTGCTTCGTCACGGATCCATCGTCTCGCACATAGCATCCATCCTGACTGCTTTGTGTCAGTGTATGTTTCCTTGAAGAGGAATCATAAGGACGCATCATCCTCCTATCATCCACTCTCCAATATTCCGTTCCTCCTTCTCGAAGGCTACACCCACCTTCACTACTTTCCGTCCGTCCGCCTGATAGGGCAGCAGATATCCTTTTCATCAATCTGCCTCAAGGCAGCCTTCGGCACTGTCGTTCAGCTTGAACTCAAACACGTAGATGTAGTCCGGTGTCTTCACCACCGCATCGGCACGCCCCGGACCTCCGTCTCCGTAAACTGCCCCATAAGCTGGAAGACGAGGTAGAACACCGTCTGATAATGCTGCCCGTGCGGTCGTTCAGATCGTAGGGGATACCGGCAAAGAAGCAGCGCAGGGCGTGAGGAAAGTCCACATCACCGCCTCCAA
>VOFL01000048.1_pt1 | contig 6197 bp, 6 predicted proteins | sample 5384111 | NCBI WGS metagenome assembly VOFL01 (sample SAMN12384731, study PRJNA508395) | synthetic metagenome | isolation source: mock microbial community "Gut Microbiome Whole cell Mix" consisting of 8.3%...
TGCTGATTTAGCTTGATGTTGAAGATAAAGACGACATGCTGAATGATGTTTGCGATTTGATTGATGACCATAATTTGGCGAATATGCGTGAACTGAGACGCTTTTTAAAAGCTCATGGTTCAGAATATGGCATGCCCGGTATTAAAGTCGTTAATTCGGTTTTACGTGCTCATACTGGACTGATAAGGCTGTATTTCGATGCTGTTTATCAGGAACGCAAGTATGGCAGAGGCGATATAAACAAAGAGACTGGCGAGATACAAGATTAATTAGCGAATGGAAAGTAGGTGTTCGATTTGAGCACCTTTTTTGTTGTCGGCTAGCCGACTTCTGATACAAGTCTTTAGCACAATAACACAATCAACTTTAGTTGTTGTGTGTAAGTGCGCCCTTAGGAATATAATTTGAATATATTTCAGATTTTCAATCTGACTGCTACTATCATCAAGATAAGAAATAACTAATTTGTGTCAAAAATTTTCTCTAAATCTGTTTCATCAACATTTTCTTCAATTTCCAAATCTCTATACATCTCAACAAAAATATTCACTAATTTTTCATTAGCAAGCCCGTCATCAACCGATGAATTTGACTTATAGCTATAAAAATTTTTATAACTTTTAATAACATCTGGCGAATCAAAAAAAACAGCAGGAACACTATTAAACGCTCTCTTAAATTCAGTGCTAGAAAAATCATATCTTGAACCAATCAATTGAACTAAAACTTCATATTTCTTCATCCAAATTCTTCGTTCATGTTCCTGAATTGCTAAGGTATTTTGGAAATTTTCATTATCCGATTCTAATTGTAATTGAAATTTTTTACTCCTTTTGTCATTAAAAAATGAGTAAAACAAAGTAATAGTCACACCTACCAAACCTAAAATACCACCTACCAAATTAATTCCTCCTAAATTTTTATTTATATTTTATTTTACGTTATTTTAAGACGATTTTAGTATTTTTTAATAAAAATTATTTATAAATCAAAAAGTACTCTTAAAACACAGATATAAGCAATTAAGAAAATAAAAATCTCAAAAAACAAAATCTCTATTTTTTAAAAATCGCTATAGTTCTTGTGGTGACTGAAAAAACGAGAATTAATTTGAAATTGGTGTTTTTTGATATGAAAATAAAGTTTAGTCCTCTTTTTGTTTTGAATAGTTCTAGAACATCATATTTTGCGTTCTAAGCGATTTTAGCTAACAGTGAGCTATTTAACTGTCTGTCAACGGTAAATCGACTTAGAGGGCTTGGAGAGCCTTACAGGCGATATTAGCCCCTCTTGGAGGCTTTAAGGAGTTGATAGACTGTACGAAACCTAAAGCCTGATGAGCAGGAAACAAGCCCTTGTTTCCCAGGCCCAGTGGCGGCGAACGATAGCGGTCAAGCTGGCTCAGCTTGGTCTGGGTTTGGGGCGACAGCGCCCAAGGGTTAAAAAGACGTTTCAGCGATTTTTGCTGATCCGTCTTTTTGGGTTGTGTTGTAAATAAATTTTTAGCGCTGAGGGGGGCAAGGAAGCAAATTTTGCGACCGTACTACGACCCCCCTTTTAAGTGCCGAGTGCCAAAATTGAATTTTTCGGGACCTTATCCCTACTCTCCCAAGGACTACAGCGATTAAAAAAAAATCAACAAATCGCCAACAAAATTGGCAAAAAAACGTGTTGATGTAAAATAACTTGACAAAAAAAGCGAATAAAAGTAAAATTTGTTTACAATATTTAAGAGGAGAATATTATGGCTGAAAATAAAAAAAGAGTTTCGATTGGGTTGACGGATAAACAGTATGAATTAGTTCAAAAATTGGCTAAAGAAAAAGGCTTTTCGAAGTCTGCAATATTTGTTTAGCTTTAGAAGAATATTCAAGAAAGGAATCAGAGCAAAAAATAAGTGAGAACTCATTCCCTTCAAAAATACGAGTTCTCACTAATGTTTGTTCTGTCAAGGCGATTATAACAAATGGCAAAAGAAAAGGCGAGATACTTCACTTTTTACTTTATCCAGAATCGATACCACAAGATTGGCAAACAAAACTTGAAACTTTAGGCGTTCCAATTGCAATTAGCCCGCTTCATGATAAAGATTTGAGCAGTGTTGAGGGGCAAAAGTATAAAAAGCCCATTATCACGTTATTTATATCTCTAAAATCCTGTCACAGCAGAAAGCGTTCGCTTGAAAATCAAGCGTGCTTTAGGCGATAAGAGTGTTGCTAAAGTACAAATTGTTGTCCAGAGCATGGAAAATATGTATTTGTATCTGACACATGAATCTAAAGACGCTATTGCTAAAATACCAAATTAATTCCTCCTAAATTTTTATTTATATTTTATTTTACGTTATTTTAAGACGATTTTAGTATTTTTTAATAAAAATTATTTATAAATCAAAAAGTACTCTTAAAACACAGATATAAGCAATTAAGAAAATAAAAATCTCAAAAAACAAAATCTCTATTTTTTAAAAATCGCTATAGTTCTTGTGGTGACTGAAAAAACGAGAATTAATTTGAAATTGGTGTTTTTTGATATGAAAATAAAGTTTAGTCCTCTTTTTGTTTTGAATAGTTCTAGAACATCATATTTTGCGTTCTAAGCGATTTTAGCTAACAGTGAGCTATTTAACTGTCTGTCAACGGTAAATCGACTTAGAGGGGCTTGGAGAGCCTTACAGGCGATATTAGCCCCTCTTGGAGGCTTTAAGGAGTTGATAGACTGTACGAAACCTAAAGCCTGATGAGCAGGAAACAAGCCCTTGTTTCCCCGAGCCCAGTGGCGGCGAACGATAGCGGTCAAGCTGGCTCAGCTTGGTCTGGGTTTGGGGCGACAGCGCCCAAGGGTTTTAAAAAGACGTTTCAGCGATTTTTGCTGATCCGTCTTTTTTGGTTTGTGTTGTAAATAAATTTTTAGCGCTGAGGGGGGCAAGGAAGCAAATTTTGCGACCGTACTACGACCCCCCTTTTAAGTGCCGAGTGCCAAAATTGAATTTTTCGGGACCTTATCCCTACTCTCCCAAGGACTACAGCGATTAAAAAAAAATCAACAAATCGCCAACAAAATTGGCAAAAAAACGTGTTGATGTAAAATAACTTGACAAAAAAAGCGAATAAAAGTAAAATTTGTTTACAATATTTAAGAGGAGAATATTATGGCTGAAAATAAAAAAAGAGTTTCGATTGGGTTGACGGATAAACAGTATGAATTAGTTCAAAATTGGCTAAAGAAAAAGGCTTTTCGAAGTCTGCAATATTTGTTTTAGCTTTAGAAGAATATTCAAGAAAGGAATCAGAGCAAAAAAATAAGTGAGAACTCATTCCCTTCAAGAAATACGAGTTCTCACTAATGTTTGTTCTGTCAAGGCGATTATAACAAATGGCAAAAGAAAAGGCGAGATACTTCACTTTTTTACTTTATCCAGAATCGATACCACAAGATTGGCAAACAAAACTTGAAACTTTAGGCGTTCCAATTGCAATTAGCCCGCTTCATGATAAAGATTTGAGCAGTGTTGAGGGGCAAAAGTATAAAAAAGCCCATTATCACGTTATTTATATCTCTAAAAATCCTGTCACAGCAGAAAGCGTTCGCTTGAAAATCAAGCGTGCTTTAGGCGATAAGAGTGTTGCTAAAGTACAAATTGTTGTCCAGAGCATGGAAAATATGTATTTGTATCTGACACATGAATCTAAAGACGCTATTGCTAAAAATAAGCACAAGTACAGCAAGCATGACATTGCTGTACTGAACAATTTTGATATTGATCGCTATATTACGCTTGATGTTGAAGATAAAGACGACATGCTGAATGATGTTTGCGATTTGATTGATGACCATAATTTGGCGAATATGCGTGAACTGAGACGCTTTTTAAAAGCTCATGGTTCAGAATATGGCATGCCCGGTATTAAAGTCGTTAATTCGGTTTTACGTGCTCATACTGGACTGATAAGGCTGTATTTCGATGCTGTTTATCAGGAACGCAAGTATGGCAGAGGCGATATAAACAAAGAGACTGGCGAGATACAAGATTAATTAGCGAATGGAAAGTAGGTGTTCGATTTGAGCACCTTTTTTGTTGTCGGCTAGCCGACTTCTGATACAAGTCTTTAGCACAATAACACAATCAACTTTAGTTGTTGTGTGTAAGTGCGCCCTTAGGAATATAATTTGAATATATTTCAGATTTTCAATCTGACTGCTACTATCATCAAGATAAGAAATAACTAATTTGTGTCAAAAATTTTCTCTAAATCTGTTTCATCAACATTTTCTTCAATTTCCAAATCTCTATACATCTCAACAAAAATATTCACTAATTTTTCATTAGCAAGCCCGTCATCAACCGATGAATTTGACTTATAGCTATAAAAATTTTTATAACTTTTAATAACATCTGGCGAATCAAAAAAAACAGCAGGAACACTATTAAACGCTCTCTTAAATTCAGTGCTAGAAAAATCATATCTTGAACCAATCAATTGAACTAAAACTTCATATTTCTTCATCCAAATTCTTCGTTCATGTTCCTGAATTGCTAAGGTATTTTGGAAATTTTCATTATCCGATTCTAATTGTAATTGAAATTTTTTACTCCTTTTGTCATTAAAAAATGAGTAAAACAAAGTAATAGTCACACCTACCAAACCTAAAATACCACCTACCAAATTAATTCCTCCTAAATTTTTATTTATATTTTATTTTACGTTATTTTAAGACGATTTTAGTATTTTTTAATAAAAATTATTTATAAATCAAAAAGTACTCTTAAAACACAGATATAAGCAATTAAGAAAATAAAAATCTCAAAAAACAAAATCTCTATTTTTTAAAAATCGCTATAGTTCTTGTGGTGACTGAAAAAACGAGAATTAATTTGAAATTGGTGTTTTTTGATATGAAAATAAAGTTTAGTCCTCTTTTTGTTTTGAATAGTTCTAGAACATCATATTTTGCGTTCTAAGCGATTTTAGCTAACAGTGAGCTATTTAACTGTCTGTCAACGGTAAATCGACTTAGAGGGGCTTGGAGAGCCTTACAGGCGATATTAGCCCCTCTTGGAGGCTTTAAGGAGTTGATAGACTGTACGAAACCTAAAGCCTGATGAGCAGGAAACAAGCCCTTGTTTCCCCGAGCCCAGTGGCGGCGAACGATAGCGGTCAAGCTGGCTCAGCTTGGTCTGGGTTTGGGGCGACAGCGCCCAAGTTTTAAAAGACGTTTCAGCGATTTTTGCTGATCCGTCTTTTTGGTTTGTGTTGTAAATAAATTTTTAGCGCTGAGGGGGCAAGGAAGCAAATTTTGCGACCGTACTACGACCCCCAAGTGCCGAGTGCCAAAATTGAATTTTTCGGGACCTTATCCCTACTCTCCCAAGGACTACAGCGATTAAAAAAAAATCAACAAATCGCCAACAAAATTGGCAAAAAAACGTGTTGATGTAAAATAACTTGACAAAAAAAGCGAATAAAAGTAAAATTTGTTTACAATATTTAAGAGGAGAATATTATGGCTGAAAATAAAAAAAGAGTTTCGATTGGGTTGACGGATAAACAGTATGAATTAGTTCAAAAATTGGCTAAAGAAAAAGGCTTTTCGAAGTCTGCAATATTTGTTTTAGCTTTAGAAGAATATTCAAGAAAGGAATCAGAGCAAAAAAATAAGTGAGAACTCATTCCCTTCAAGAAATACGAGTTCTCACTAATGTTTGTTCTGTCAAGGCGATTATAACAAATGGCAAAAGAAAAGGCGAGATACTTCACTTTTTTACTTTATCCAGAATCGATACCACAAGATTGGCAAACAAAACTTGAAACTTTAGGCGTTCCAATTGCAATTAGCCCGCTTCATGATAAAGATTTGAGCAGTGTTGAGGGGCAAAAGTATAAAAAGCCCATTATCACGTTATTTATATCTCTAAAATCCTGTCACAGCAGAAAGCGTTCGCTTGAAAATCAAGCGTGCTTTAGGCGATAAGAGTGTTAAAGTACAAATTGTTGTCCAGAGCATGGAAAATATGTATTTGTATCTGACACATGAATCTAAAGACGCTATTGCTAAAAATAAGCACAAGTACAGCAAGCATGACATTGCTGTACTGAACAATTTTGATATTGATCGCTATATTACGCTTGATGTTGAAGATAAAGACGACATGCTGAATGATGTTTGCGATTTGATTGATGACCATAATTTGGCGA
>VOFL01000012.1_pt1 | contig 6021 bp, 3 predicted proteins | sample 5384111 | NCBI WGS metagenome assembly VOFL01 (sample SAMN12384731, study PRJNA508395) | synthetic metagenome | isolation source: mock microbial community "Gut Microbiome Whole cell Mix" consisting of 8.3%...
TGAACTATCAGGACATAAATATGATATAACTATTGCACCACTTTTGAGGAATTATGGGGTTTACTGATGAAACAATAGAACTTCCAGATTTAAAACTTCCAACAAAGGAAAATAGAATTTACTAAAACTTTTATAGGTTTTGATAAAGTAAAAATTTCTGATGATGGAACTCTTACAATGGGAAGTCCAGTTAGAGAAATTGATACAGGTTCTTTTTGAAGGGTTATGCAATTTCAAGGGCAAAGAAGTTTTAAAGAATGAAGGCATAAAGTGCTTTCTTCAATTTCAAGTATAGATTTAATAGGGACAAAACCATATAATAAACCTTGGAAGATAGGATTACAAAATCCTGAGAATCCTGCTGATATGATAGGAATAGTTCCTTTAAAAGATAGAGCTATGGGTGTATCAGGAGATTACCAAACTTATGTTGAAATAGATGGAGAAATGTACCACCATATTTTAGATAAAGATACAGGTTATCCTGTCAAAGACAAAAAAATGGTAGTGGTATTGTGTGATAATGCTTTTGATGCAGATTTACTTTCAACAACTTTCTTTTTAATGCCAATAGATGAGGTAATAAGCTATGTTGATGGTAGAAAAGATTTAGATGTATTAATAGTAGATAAAGATATGAATATTATCACAAGTAAAAATTTTAAGTATGAAGAAATAAAAAAATAAAATAAAAACTTGTAAATGTATCGAAATTAAAATATAATAGTAGGGCAATTAAATTAAAAAAACGGAGGGAAAAAGAATGGATTTATTAACACAAGTTATGTACATTGGTATAGCAGTTGGAATAATATCTTTACTTGCTGCATTTTACTATGCAAAAAAAGTAGAACACTATCAAATAAATATTCCAAAAGTAGAAGAAATAACAGCAGCAATAAGAGAAGGAGCTATGGCATTTTTAGCAGCTGAGTATAAAATTCTTATTGTGTTTGTAATTGTAGTTGCAGTAGCATTAGGGATTTTCATAAGTGTACCAACAGCAGGAGCTTTCATTTTAGGAGCAATAACTTCTGCAATAGCTGGTAATGCAGGTATGAGAATTGCTACTAAAGCAAATGGTAGAACAGCAATAGCTGCTAAAGAAGGAGGACTTGCAAAAGCACTTAATGTTGCATTCTCTGGTGGAGCAGTTATGGGACTTACAGTTGTTGGATTAGGAATGTTTATGTTATCTTTAATTTTATTAGTTTCAAGAACAGTTGGCATCAGTGTAAATGATGTAACTGGATTTGGAATGGGAGCTTCTTCAATAGCATTATTTGCAAGAGTTGGAGGAGGAATTTATACTAAGGCAGCAGATGTTGGTGCAGACTTAGTTGGTAAGGTTGAAGCAGGAATACCAGAAGATGACCCAAGAAACCCAGCTACAATAGCTGATAATGTTGGAGATAATGTTGGGGACGTTGCAGGAATGGGAGCAGACTTATTTGAATCTTATGTTGGTTCAATAATAGCAACTATTACTTTAGCCTTTTTATTACCAGTAGATGATGCAACACCTTATGTTGCAGCACCACTTTTAATTTCAGCTTTTGGAATTATATCTTCAATAATAGCAACTTTAACAGTTAAAACTGATGATGGAAGTAAAGTTCACGCAAAACTTGAAATGGGAACAAGAATAGCAGGAATTTTAACTATAATTGCTTCTTTTGGAATCATTAAGTATTTAGGTTTAGATATGGGAATATTCTATGCAATAGTAGCAGGGCTTGTAGCAGGACTAGTTATAGCTTACTTCACAGGAGTATATACTGATACTGGAAGAAGAGCAGTAAACAGAGTATCTGATGCAGCAGGAACAGGAGCAGCTACTGCAATAATTGAAGGATTAGCAATAGGTATGGAATCAACAGTTGCTCCTTTAATAGTTATAGCAATAGCAATAATAATTTCATTTAAAACAGGTGGATTATATGGAATTTCAATAGCAGCAGTTGGAATGCTTGCAACAACAGGAATGGTTGTAGCAGTTGATGCTTATGGACCAGTTGCAGACAATGCAGGAGGAATTGCTGAAATGTCAGAATTACCACCAGAAGTTAGAGAAACTACTGATAAACTAGATGCAGTTGGTAACTCAACAGCAGCAGTTGGTAAAGGATTTGCAATAGGATCAGCAGCTTTAACAGCACTATCTTTATTTGCTGCATATAAAGAAGCAGTAGATAAATTAACAAGTGAAGCATTAGTAATAGATGTAACTGACCCTGAAGTTATAGCAGGATTATTTATTGGAGGAATGTTAACATTCTTGTTCTCTGCATTAACTATGACAGCAGTTGGTAAAGCAGCTATTGAAATGGTTGAAGAAGTTAGAAGACAATTTAGAGAATTTCCAGGAATTATGGATAGAACTCAAAAACCAGACTATAAGAGATGTGTTGAGATATCAACTCATTCATCTTTAAAACAAATGATATTACCAGGAGTTTTAGCTATAATAGTTCCAGTTATCATTGGATTATGGTCTGTAAAAGCATTAGGTGGATTACTTGCTGGGGCTCTTGTAACAGGAGTTTTAATGGCTATAATGATGGCAAATGCTGGAGGAGCTTGGGATAATGGTAAGAAGCAAATAGAAGGTGGATACAAAGGTGACAAAAAAGGTTCTGACAGACATAAGGCAGCTGTTGTTGGAGATACAGTAGGAGATCCATTCAAAGATACTTCTGGACCTTCATTAAATATTTTAATTAAATTGATGTCTATAGTATCACTTGTATTAGTTCCATTATTTGTTAAATTTATGTAATTAATATAAAAATATTAAAATGAACTCTCTCATTAATTTGGGAGAGTTTTAAATTATAAAAAATTTTCAAAAAAATTTCTCAAAATTAAAAATATATTATATAATTATAACTTAAGGTATATTTAAAAATTATTAAAGTTATAAATTGGGGAGCTAGAAAAAATGAATGAGTTAAAAAAGAGGAGTATTGGAATAGATATAATTAAAGCTATTTCTCTAATTTCAGTTATAATTTATCACCTCTATGAATATAAAGGAACTTATATAGGAGTAGTCTTATTTTTTGTGATAAGTGGATATTTAATAACTGAAGTTTTATATGAAAGAGATGATAGCTATTTTAAATTTATAAAACGAAGATATACAAAAATTTTCCCAACTCTAATAGTTGTTTTAACTTCATCTTGTTTAGCTTTTTATTATTTTTATAAATTTTTAAGTGTAAAATTGATTTTTAACTCCTTGTCAAGCCTATTTGGACTTAGTAATATTTATCAAATTTATAGTGGAATGTCCTACTTTGAAAGAAGTGGAGATTTATTCCCTCTTTTACATACTTGGAGTTTGTCAATAGAAATACAATTTTATGTTATCTTTCCATTTTTAATATATCTATTTAAAAAATTAAAATTAAATATAAAAGTTATAGCAACAATAATTATTATACTTTGTTTAATATCAGGAGGGATAATGTTCTATAAAGAATATATGAACTACGATATAAGTTCTATATACTATGGAACAGATACTAGAGTTTTTTCAATTTTAATAGGTTCAGCTTTTTACTTTTTATTTAAAAATAAAAAATTAGATGCTAAAAAAGCCAATATTTTATCCTATATATTTTTAGCTGTAATAGTCCTTATAGTTCTATCAGTAGATTATTTATCAAAATCTAATTATTATGGTTTTTTATATTTGATAAGTGTTTTAGGTGCTTTTATAACAGTTACAAGTTTAAAGACAGGCTTTTTAGATTTTAAAAGTCCAATAACGAAGCCATTATCCAAATTGGGTGAACATAGTTATGTTTATTATTTATGGCAATATCCAATTATGGTATATTCCTTGGAGTATTTTAAATGGTCAGACATAGATTACAATTATACAGTTGTATTACAAATAATAATTTTAATAATTTTATCAGAAATTTCATATAAATTTTTAATAGAATCAAGACAGGGGTCGATAATTTTGAGAAGAATATTTTTAGTTTTATATGTTGCAATTTTAGCATTTTTACCTATCAGTAAAGAAAGTAATTCTGAGGAAGTTCAAAATAGAGCAAATGAAATTGATAATAATTTAGTTATAAATGATTTTAACAATACTGCAAAGAAAGAATATGATCCTTTAAGAACTGATAATGTTGACTACATTGCAAGTAAAATAGTGGAAAAAATTGCTCTTTTTAAAGAGCAACAAGATAAAAAGATAGAAAAAAAAGTAGATGAGGCAGTAGATAAAAAAGAAGAAAGATGAAGAAAATTAGATAATACAATAGAAGCAGAAGACTATACTTTTGGAGATTCTGTTATGAAAATGGGAGAACCTTATATTAAAGAAATTTTTAAAGATGCAAGTATTGATGCAAAGGTATCAAGACAGTTTACAGATTTACCAAAAGTTTTAGAATCTTTAAAAAATAGTAAAAAATTAAAAAATATAGTGGTTATACATTTGGGAACTAATGGAGTAATAAATAAAGAATCTTTTGAAAGTTCAATGAAGCTTTTGGAAGGTAAGACAGTATATTTAATGAATACAGTTGTTCCAAAATCTTGGGAAAAATCAGTAAATAAAAGCTTAGAAGAATGGTCAGAAGACTATGAAAATATAACTATAATAGATTGGTATAAGTATGCAAAAGGTGAAAAAATTATTCTATAAAGATGCAACTCACCCTAAGCCAGAAGGTGCAAAAAATATGCTGAATTTATTTTAGAGAGTATAAAAGAAAAAAATAAAATACTAATGATCGTTTATAACGGCTTTTTGTTGAAAATAAAAGTAAAAATAAATGGTAAGAAAAATAATAAAAAATTGAAAAAAATAAAAAATATTGTTGACAAAAACTAGGAATAATGTTAATATAATTGATGTCAATGTGACAAGGACATTAGCAACAGAATAGAGAAAAGACAAAAAGCAACCATAAAATTTGGTGTTAAATAAGATAGCAAAGATGAGCTATTAAAAGATTGAACGAAGAGTTTGATCCTGGCTCAGGATGAACGCTGACAGAATGCTTACACACATGCAAGTCTACTTGAATTTGGGTTTTAACTTCGATTTGGGTGGCGGACGGGTGAGTAACGCGTAAAGAACTTGCCTCACAGCTAGGGACAACATTTGGAAACGAATGCTAATACCTAATATTATGATTATAGGGCATCCTAGAATTATGAAAGCTATATGCGCTGTGAGAGAGCTTTGCGTCCCATTAGCTAGTTGGAGAGGTAACGGCTCACCAAGGCGATGATGGGTAGCCGGCCTGAGAGGGTGAACGGCCACAAGGGGACTGAGACACGGCCCTTACTCACGGGAGGCAGCAGTGGGGAATATTGGACAATGGACCGAGAGTCTGATCCAGCAATTCTGTGTGCACGATGACGTTTTTCGGAATGTAAAGTGCTTTCAGTTGGGAAGAAAAAAATGACGGTACCAACAGAAGAAGTGACGGCTAAATACGTGCCAGCAGCCGCGGTAATACGTATGTCACGAGCGTTATCCGGATTTATTGGGCGTAAAGCGCGTCTAGGTGGTTATGTAAGTCTGATGTGAAAATGCAGGGCTCAACTCTGTATTGCGTTGGAAACTGTGTAACTAGAGTACTGGAGGGTAAGCGGAACTACAAGTGTAGAGGTGAAATTCGTAGATATTTGTAGGAATGCCGATGGGGAAGCCAGCTTACTGGACAGATACTGACGCTGAAGCGCGAAAGCGTGGGTAGCAGGATTAGATACCCTGGTAGTCCACGCCGTAAACGATGATTACTAGGTGTTGGGGTCGAACCTCAGCGCCAAGCAAACGCGATAAGTAATCCGCCTGGGGAGTACGTACGCAAGTATGGCTCAAAGGAATTGACGGGGACCCGCACAAGCGGACATGTGGTTTAATTCGACGCAACGCGAGGAACCTTATAACGGCGCTCTATGTGGCAGAGCAGATTTGCCAGCGCACGGAGGCTGAACAATGAACGATACCCGCTTTGAAAGCTGCATCAAATGCACGGTCTGCAC
>VOFL01000072.1_pt1 | contig 5990 bp, 7 predicted proteins | sample 5384111 | NCBI WGS metagenome assembly VOFL01 (sample SAMN12384731, study PRJNA508395) | synthetic metagenome | isolation source: mock microbial community "Gut Microbiome Whole cell Mix" consisting of 8.3%...
CTTCGTTCAGTTACGTATTGCTGCTTACGGTTCACTACTCACGACGATGTTTTTTGGTACCTTTTTTCACCGGAAAGGACCCGTAAAGTGATAATGATTATCATCTACATATCACAACGTGCGTGGAGGCCATCAAACCACGTCAAATAATCAATTATGACGCAGGTATCGTATTAATTGATCTGCATCAACTTAACGTAAAAACAACTTCAGACAATACAAATCAGCGACACTGAATACGGGGCAACCTCATGTCAACGAAGAACAGAACCCGCAGAACAACAACCCGCAACATCCGCTTTCCTAACCAAATGATTGAACAAATTAACATCGCTCTTGAGCAAAAGGGTCGGGAATTTCTCAGCCTGGGTCATTGAAGCCTGCCGTCGGAGACTAACGTCAGAAAGAGAGCATATACATCAATTAAAAGTGATGAAGAATGAACATCCGCGTTCTTCCTCCGAACAGGACGATATTGTAAATTCACTTAATTACGAGGGCATTGCAGTAATTGAGTTGCAGTTTACCACTTTCCTGACAGTGACAGACTGCGTGTTGGCTCTGTCACAGACTAAATAGTTTGAATGATTAGCAGTTATGGTGATCAGTCAACCACCAGAATAATCCTTCATATTATTATCGTGCTTCACCAACGCTGCCTCAATTGCTCTGAATGCTTCCAGAGACACCTTATGTTCTATACATGCAATTACAACATCAGGGTAACTCATAGAAATGGTGCTATTAAGCATATTTTTACACGAATCAGATCCACGGAGGGATCATCAGCAGATTGTTCTTTATTCATTTTGTCGCTCCATGCGCTTGCTCTTCATCTAGCGGTTAAAATATTACTTCAAATCTTTCTGTATGAAGATTTGAGCACGTTACCACATACATCTGTCGGTTGTATTTCCTCAGAATGCCAGCAGGACCGCACTTTGTTACGCAACCAATACTGTGACATTCATCAACAAAACACAAGGAGGTCAGACCAGATTGAAACGATAAAACGATAATGCAAACTACGCGCCTCGTATCACATGGAAGGTTTTACCAATGGCTCAGGTTGCCATTTTTAAAGAAATATTCGATCAAGTGCGAAAAGATTTAGACTGTGAATTGTTTTATTCTGAACTAAAACGTCACAACGTCTCACATTATATTTACTATCTAGCCACAGATAATATTCACATCGTGTTAGAAAACGATAACACCGTGTTAATAAAAGGACTTAAAGGTTGTAAATGTTAAATTCTCAAGAAACACGCATCTTATAGAAACGTCCTATGATAGGTTGAAATCAAGAGAAATCACATTTCAGCAATACAGGGAAAATCTTGCTAAAGCAGGAGTTTTCCGATGGGTTAAATATCCATGAACATAAAGATATTACTATACCTTTGATAATTCATTACTATTTACTGAGAGCATTCAGAACACTACACAAATCTTTCCACGCTAAATCATAACGTCCGGTTTCTTCCGTGTCAGCACCGGGGCGTTGGCATAATGCAATACGTGTACGCGCTAAACCCTGTGTGCATCGTTTAATTATTCCCGGACACTCCCGCAGAGAAGTTCCCCGTCAGGGCTGTGGACATAGTTAATCCGGGAATACAATGACGATTCATCGCACCTGACATACATTAATAAATATTAACAATATGAAATTTCAACTCATTGTTTAGGGTTTGTTTAATTTTTACATACGATTCTGCGAACTTCAAAAGCATCGGGAATAACACCATGAAAAAATGCTACTCGCTACTGCGCTGGCCCTGCTTATTACAGGATGTGCTCAACAGACGTTTACTGTTCAAAACAAACCGGCAGCAGTAGCACCAAAGAAACCATCACCCATCATTTCTTCGTTTCTGGAATTGGGCAGAAGAAAACTGTCGATGCAGCCAAAATTTGTGGCGGCGCAGAAAATGTTGTTAAAACAGAAACCCAGCAAACATTCGTAAATGGATTGCTCGGTTTTATTACTTTAGCATTTATACTCCGCTGGAAGCGTGTGTATTGCTCACAATAATTGCATGAGTTGCCCATCGATATGGGCAACTCTATCTAACTCATTAATATACTTCTGGGTTCCTTCCAGTTGTTTTTGCATAGTGATCAGCCTCTCTCTGAGGGTGAAATAATCCCGTTCAGCGGTGTCTGCCAGTCGGGGGGAGGCTGCATTATCCACGCCGGAGGCCGTGGTGGCTTCACGCACTGACTGACAGACTGCTTTGATGTGCAACCGACGACGACCAGCGGCAACATCATCACGCAGAGCATCATTTTCAGCTTTCGCATCAGCTAACTCCTTCGTGTATTTTGCATCGAGCGCAGCAACATCACGCTGACGCATCTGCATGTCAGTAATTGCCGCGTTCGCCAGCTTCAGTTCTCTGGCATTTTTGTCGCGCTGGGCTTTGTAGGTAATGGCGTTATCACGGTAATGATTAACAGCCCATGACAGGCGAGACGATGATGCAGATAACCAGAGCGGAGATAATCGCGGTGACTCTGCTCATACATCAATCTCTCTGACCGTTCCGCCCGCTTCTTTGAATTTTGCAATCAGGCTGTCAGCCTTATGCTCGAACTGACCATAACCAGCGCCCGGCAGTGAAGCCCAGATATTGCTGCAACGGTCGATTGCCTGACGGATATCACCACGATCAATCATAGGTAAAGCGCCACGCTCCTTAATCTGCTGCAATGCCACAGCGTCCTGACTTTTCGGAGAAAGTCTTTCAGGCCAAGCTGCTTGCGGTAGGCATCCACCAACGGGAAAGAAGCTGGTAGCGTCCGGCGCCTGTTGATTTGAGTTTGGGTTTAGCGTGACAAGTTTGCGAGGGTGATCGGGTAATCAGTAAATAGCTCTCCGCCTACAATGACGTCATAACCATGATTTCTGGTTTCTGACGTCCGTTATCAGTTCCTCCGACCACGCCAGCATATCGAGGAACGCCTTACGTTGATTATTGATTTCTACCATCTTCTACTCCGGCTTTTTAGCAGCGAAGCGTTTGATAAACGAACCAATCGAGTCAGTACCGATGTAGCCGATAAACACGCTCGTTATATAAGCGAGATTGCTACTTAGTCCGGCGAAGTCGAGAAGGTCACGAATGAACTAGGCGATAATGGCGCACATCGTTGCGTCGATTACTGTTTTGTAAACGCACCGCCATTATATCTGCCGCGAAGGTACGCCATTGCAAACGCAAGGATTGCCCCGATGCCTTGTTCCTTTGCCGCGAGAATGGCGGCCAACAGGTCATGTTTTCTGGCATCTTCATGTCTTACCCCCAATAAGAGTTTGCTCTATTTAATTAGGAATAAGGTCGATTACTGATAGAACAAATCCAGGCTACTGTGTTTAGTAATCAGATTTGTTCGTGACCGATATGCACGGGCAAAACGGCAGGAGGTTGTTAGCGCAAAAAAAATTCCAAAAAAATTCCAAAAAAAAGCGACTAACAAACACAATCTGATGGCACGCATATTTACTCGAATAGGTACCGATCCATCAAGGTATAATTGACACAGCAAATAAGACAACATTTTATATATCTGATGAACCTGCGCCATTGGTATACCCTGCTCCGGAGGTAGAACCACTTCCATATATCCGTCAATGCGTCGGATGGAAATTCTTCACGTGATCCGGCCAATCTTTCGTATTTATAATGTTCATAAGATGTACCGACCCAAAGCTCCGACAGCATGTTTATCGTTCGACCAATCATATCCGGGCTGTTGCTGTATAAAGCATTGTATTTGTACTTTGCCAGTCCATGCTCATTATTTTTGGTAACTCCGGTTCTGCTATTTCCTCTCCGGAAAAAGTAGTTTATAGCATTGAGTTGTAAAGCCGTGTAGCTTTGCTCTTATATTCATAACCCTTGAATACGCCTTGTCTGATTATAAGTCCTTTCACGGGTTTAATGTCAATCGAGATCATTACATTGTATTTTCACTTTGGACTTACTCCAATCTTTTCTTGCTCAGTGCACGAAGCGGATTGCCTGTAATAAGGTACTTGTGGCGTCTGACCTCCATTTACAGTACCCCAATCAATTACCATTTGACTGTTTGGCAACGAATGTAACCGGTACCATTGAGAAACTGGCTTCAATGAAGAAGCTTTCCCAATCGCGGTCGGAATCGTACGTATATATTTCACTCCGGCTTTTACCGTCAGCCATTTAGTGATATCGGAACTCAAATTGGTATTCAAATTGTAACGCTGGCTGTCTTGTCCGAGGGGATCATATTGTCTTTATACACATATCCCAATCAATAAAATAGCGTATTTTATCTGTTCCTCCACTGAAGTCCAGTGAATGTTGAGTGGTCAATACGTTCTTATCCAGTACCAGATCATTCCAGTCTGTGTTTGGATATAAATCGGGTTTGGAGCCATCTCTGAAATAACCAATTTCTTCTTCAGTGTAACGCTTAGTATTTCCGCCTTTAGGATTGTAATTGTAAAGAGCTTCATTGTACAACTCTGCATATTGGGTAGAGTTGACATATTCCAGTTGTAAGTCGGATTGCTCAAACCTACGTAACCACATAAAACGTTCATTTATCGCTCTTTCCTGTTTGGTCGTAACTAACACCACCGTAAGCGGCGTGAACCATAAATAGCTGATGAGCTGCATCTTTCAAAGAGATGGACTCAATGCTATTCGGATCAAGGTTAAGAAAAGAATGTAGCGTCACAATTGCACCGTCAATTACATAGAGAGGAGATGAGGTTCCTAAGTTACCGCGTCCACGGAAGTTTATACTCGGTGTTTGTCGGGGCGTGAGATAACCGTAACTCCGGCACTGTACCTTACACTGCTGACAATACATTTGTTTTGTACACGATCTTTGATTTCATCGGTTAACCGAAGCTACTGACCCTGTTAAAGTTTACCTTCTTTTGTGTACCGTAACCTACAACTACGACTTCGTCCAGAGTTTTAGTAATCCTCTTTCATTGTAATACTATAATCGGTTACTCGGATGGATTTTTACAGTTTGTGGAATATAACCGATATATGTAATTTAATATTTCATTACCGGATACCGTTAATTTAAAGTTTCCTCCTACGTCAGTAATTGTACCGTACTTGCTGACCTTTTTCCCTACAGAAGCACAATGATAGGTTCTCCGGTGGTATCTTTTACTTGTCGGTGATACGCACTTTTCTGTTGCTGAAGAAGAGGTTTTCAGGATTTCTGCTTTTATGGCTGAGACAACAATCTGGTTATCTATTATTTTATAAGTGTAACCGGAATTGTTGAAAATCTGATCAATACACCAATAGGTGCGTCTGTAACATCTACAGGGAAACCTTTTAGTAAGTTTCACCTGATTGTCATTGTAAAAGAAAGTATATCCACTTTTTTTGTTCTAATTCCCGAATAACATTCTGGATAGAGACATTTGTCCTCTTCATGGATATTTAAGAATTTGAGCATAGGTAGTGACGACACTGCAAAACCAGACAAATAGCTAAAACAAACGCTAGTTGTCTTTGATTTTGCGGACTAAACCACCACCAGATTGCATTTTTCATAAATACGATTAATTATTAGATTGTAATTTTGATTGATAAGAGGTACATGATTCTTTTTTTGCATCAATGTACCAGGGTTAACTCTTTCAATTTTTCTTTATTGCATTCTTTCTTTTTTATTTAGGTTTAAATGATTTAATTCCCTAAGTTCCGTATGAACTTGGTATACATTAAGTTTCAAGAGATAACTAATAATCGCCTTACATATAGAAAGAGGCTATCTATAACTAATAGATAAGCCTCACATTTTTATAAAATCTATTGAATATCGTCAAACGCTTCTAATTACTGGTTGGATTCTGTGTTAAGGTTCCAGGATAAGAGTTAATAACTTTGTGGAATAAAATAAATAACCGATAGTCTGTAGCCGGAATTTCAAGCATGGCATCATGTACTCGGATATTTGCAGTTAATGTT
>VOFL01000081.1_pt1 | contig 2845 bp, 3 predicted proteins | sample 5384111 | NCBI WGS metagenome assembly VOFL01 (sample SAMN12384731, study PRJNA508395) | synthetic metagenome | isolation source: mock microbial community "Gut Microbiome Whole cell Mix" consisting of 8.3%...
AGTACTTCGTTCAGTTACGTATTGCTGCTTACGGTTCACTACTCGACGATGTTTTTTTGGTACCTTTTTTTTCTGGAAAGGACCCGTAAAGTGATAATGATTATCATCTACATATCACAACGTGCGTGGAGGCCATCAAACCACGTCAAATAATCAATTATGACGCAGGTATCGTATTAATTGATCTGCATCAACTTAACGTAAAACAACTTCAGACAATACAAATCAGCGACACTGAATACGGGGCAACCTCATGTCAACGAAGAACAGAACCCGCAGAACAACAACCGCAACATCCGCTTTCTAACCAAATGATTGAACAAATTAACATCGCTCTTGAGCAAAAGGGTCAGGAATTTCTCAGCCTGGGTCATTGAAGCCTGCCGTCGGAGACTAACGTCAGAAAAGAGAGCATATACATCAATTAAAAGTGATGAAGAATGAACATCCGCGTTCTTCCCTCCGAACAGGACGATATTGTAAATTCACTTAATTACGAGGGCATTGCAGTAATTGAGTTGCAGTTTTACCACTTTCTGACAGTGACAGACTGCGTGTTGGCTCTGTCTGAACTAAATAGTTTGAATGATTAGCAGTTATGGTGATCAGTCAACCACCAGGAATAATCCTTCATATTATCGTGCTTCACCAACGCTGCCTCAATTGCTCTGAATGCTTCCAGAGACACCTTATGTTCTATACATGCAATTACAACATCAGGTAACTCATAGAAATGGTGCTATTAAGCATATTTTTACACGAATCAGATCCACGGAGGATCATCAACAGATTGTTCTTTATTCATTTTGTCGCTCCATTACGCTTGCTCTTCATCTAGCGGTTAAAATATTACTAAAATCTTTCTGTATGAAGATTTGAGCACGTTAACCTTACATACATCTGTCAGTTGTATTTCCCTCCAGAATCAGCAGGACCGCACTTTGTTACGCAACCAATACTATTAAGTGAAAACATTCCTAATATTTGACGCAAATCATCAACAAAACACAAGGAGGTCAGACCAGATTGGAACAATAAAAACGATAATGCAAACTACGCGCCCTCGTATCACATGGAAGGTTCTGCGAACTTCAAAAGCATCAGGAATAACACCATGAAAAAATGCTACTCGCTACTGCACTGGCCCTGCCAGCACAGGATGTGCTCAACAGACGTTTACTATTCAAAACAAACCGGCAGTAGCACCAAAGGAAACCATCACCATCATTTCTTCGTTTTTAGATTGGGCAGAAGAAAACTGTCGATGCAGCAAAATTTGTGGCGGCGCAGAAAATGTTGATAAAAACAGAAACCTTAAACATTCGTAAATGGATTGCTCGGTTTTATTACTTTAGGCATTTATACTCCGCTGGGCTTAGCATGTGTATTGCTCACAATAATTGCATGAGTTGCCCATCGATATGGGCAACTCTATCTACACTGCTCATTAATACTTCTGGGTTCCTTCAGTTGTTTTGCATAGTGATCAGCCTCTCTCTGGGTGAAATAATCCGTTCAGCGGTGTCTGCCAGTCGGGGAGGCTGCATTATCCACGCCGGAGGCCGGTAGCTTCACTGACTGACAGACTGCTTTGATGTGCAACCGACGACGACCAGCGGCAACATCATCACGCAGAGCATCATTTTCAGCTTTAGCATCAGCTAACTCCTTCGTGTATTTTGCATCGAGCGCAGCAACATCACGCTGACGCATCTGCATGTCAGTAATTGCCGCGTTCGCCAGCTTCAGTTCTCTGGCATTTTTGTCGCGCTGGGCTTTGTAGGTAATGGCGTTATCACGGTAATGATTAACAGCCCATGACAGGCAGACGATGATGCAGATAACCAGAGCGGAATAATCGCGGTGACTCTGCTCATACATCAATCTCTCTGACCGTTCCGCCCGCTTCTTTGAATTTTGCAATCAGGCTGTCAGCCTTATGCTCGAACTGACCATAACCAGCGCCCGGCAGTGAAGCCCAGATATTGCTGCAACGGTCGATTGCCTGACGGATATCACCACGATCAATCATAGGTAAAGCGCCACGCTCCTTAATCTGCTGCAATGCCACAGCGTCCTGACTTTTCGGAGAAGTCTTTCAGGCCAAGCTGCTTGCGGTGAGGCATCCACCAACGGAAAGAAGCTGGTAGCGTCCGGCGCCTGTTGATTTGAGTTTGGGTTTAGCGTGACAAGTTTGCGAGGGTGATCGGGTAATCAGTAAATAGCTCTCCGCCTACAATGACGTCATAACCATGATTTCTGGTTTTCTGACGTCCGTTATCAGTTCCCTCCGACCACGCCAGCATATCGAGGAACGCCTTACGTTGATTATTGATTTCTACCATCTTCTACTCCGGCTTTTTAGCAGCGAAGCGTTTGATAAACGAACCAATCGAGTCAGTACCGATGTAGCCGATAAACACGCTCGTTATATAAGCGAGATTGCTACTTAGTCCGGCGAAGTCGAGAGGTCACGAATGAACTAGGCGATAATGGCGCACATCGTTGCGTCGATTACTGTTTTGTAAACGCACCGCCATTATATCTGCCGCGAAGGTACGCCATTGCAAACGCAAGGATTGCCCCGATGCCTTGTTCCTTTGCCGCGAGAATGGCGGCCAACAGGTCATGTTTTTCTGGCATCTTCATGTCTTACCCCCAATAAAGATTTGCTCTATTTAATGGAATAAGGTCGATTACTGATAGAACAAATCCAGGCTACTGTGTTTAGTAATCAGATTTGTTCGTGACCGATATGCACGGGCAAAACGGCAGGAGGTTGTTAGCGCAAAAAAATTCCAAAAAAATTCCAAAAAAAAGCGACTAACAAACACAATCTGATGGC
>VOFL01000082.1_pt1 | contig 2825 bp, 4 predicted proteins | sample 5384111 | NCBI WGS metagenome assembly VOFL01 (sample SAMN12384731, study PRJNA508395) | synthetic metagenome | isolation source: mock microbial community "Gut Microbiome Whole cell Mix" consisting of 8.3%...
CTTCGTTCAGTTACGTATTGCTGCTTACGGTTCACTACTCGACGATGTTTTTTGGTACCTTTTTTTCCGGAAAGGACCCGTAAAGTGATAATGATTATCATCTACATATCACAACGTGCGTGGAGGCCATCAAACCACGTCAAATAATCAATTATGACGCAGGTATCGTATTAATTGATCTGCAGCAACTTAACGTAAAACAACTTCAGACAATACAAATCAGCGACACTGAATACGGGGCAACCTCATGTCAACGAAGAACAGAACCCGCAGAACAACAACCCGCAACATCCGCTTTCCTAACCAAATGATTGAACAAATTAACATCGCTCTTGAGCAAAAAGGTCCAGGAATTTCTCAGCCTGGGTCATTGAAGCCTGCCGTCGGAGACTAACGTCAGAAAAGAGCATATACATCAATTAAAAGTGATGAAGAATGAACATCCCGCGTTCTTCCCTCCGAACAGGACGATATTGTAAATTCACTTAATTACGAGGGCATTGCAGTAATTGAGTTGCAGTTTTACCACTTTCCTGACAGTGACAGACTGCGTGTTGGCTCTGTCACAGACTAAATAGTTTGAATGATTAGCAGTTATGGTGATCAGTCAACCACCAGAATAATCCTTCATATTATTATCGTGCTTCACCAACGCTGCCTCAATTGCTCTGAATGCTTCCAGAGACACCTTATGTTCTATACATGCAATTACAACATCAGGGTAACTCATAGAAATGGTGCTATTAAGCATATTTTTACACGAATCAGATCCACGGAGGGATCATCAGCAGATTGTTCTTTATTCATTTTGTCGCTCCATGCGCTTGCTCTTCATCTAGCGGTTAAAATATTACTTCAAATCTTTCTGTATGAAGATTTGAGCACGTTAACCTTACATACATCTGTCGGTTGTATTTCCCTCCAGAATGCCAGCAGGACCGCACTTTGTTACGCAACCAATACTATTAAGTGAAAACATTCTAATATTTGACATAAATCATCAACAAAACACAAGGAGGTCAGACCAGATTGAAACGATAAAAACGATAATGCAAACTACGCGCCCTCGTATCACATGGAAGGTTTTACCAATGGCTCAGGTTGCCATTTTAAAAAATATTCGATCATGCGAAAAGATTTAGACTGTGAATGTTTTATTCTGAACTAAAAACCACAACGTAGCACATTATATTACTATCATTCTTCGTTTCTTTGAAAACTGTCGATGCAGCCAAAATTTGTGGCGGCGCAGAAAATGTTGTTAAAACAGAAACCCAGCAAACATTCGTAAATGGATTGCTCGGTTTTATTACTTTAGGCATTTATACTCCGCTGGAAGCTGTGTATTGCTCACAATAATTGCATGAGTTGCCCATCGATATGGGCAACTCTATCTACTGCTCATTAATATACTTCTGGGTTCCTTCCAGTTGTTTTTGCATAGTGATCAGCCTCTCTCTGAGGGTGAAATAATCCCGTTCAGCGGTGTCTGCCAGTCGGGGAGGCTGCATTATCCACGCCGGAGGCGTGGTGGCTTCACGCACTGACTGACAGACTGCTTTGATGTGCAACCGACGACGACCAGCGGCAACATCATCACGCAGAGCATCATTTTCAGCTTTAGCATCAGCTAACTCCTTCGTGTATTTTGCATCGAGCGCAGCAACATCACGCTGACGCATCTGCATGTCAGTAATTGCCGCGTTCGCCAGCTTCAGTTCTCTGGCATTTTTGTCGCGCTGGGCTTTGTAGGTAATGGCGTTATCACGGTAATGATTAACAGCCCATGACAGGCAGACGATGATGCAGATAACCAGAGCGGAGATAATCGCGGTGACTCTGCTCATACATCAATCTCTCTGACCGTTCCGCCCGCTTCTTTGAATTTTGCAATCAGGCTGTCAGCCTTATGCTCGAACTGACCATAACCAGCGCCCGGCAGTGAAGCCCAGATATTGCTGCAACGGTCGATTGCCTGACGGATATCACCACGATCAATCATAGGTAAAGCGCCACGCTCCTTAATCTGCTGCAATGCCACAGCGTCCTGACTTTTCGGAGAGAAGTCTTTCAGGCCAAGCTGCTTGCGGTAGGCATCCACCAACGGGAAAGAAGCTGGTAGCGTCCGGCGCCTGTTGATTTGAGTTTTGGGTTTAGCGTGACAAGTTTGCGAGGGTGATCGGGTAATCAGTAAATAGCTCTCCGCCTACAATGACGTCATAACCATGATTTCTGGTTTTCTGACGTCCGTTATCAGTTCCCTCCGACCACGCCAGCATATCGAGGAACGCCTTACGTTGATTATTGATTTCTACCATCTTCTACTCCGGCTTTTTAGCAGCGAAGCGTTTGATAAACGAACCAATCGAGTCAGTACCGATGTAGCCGATAAACACGCTCGTTATATAAGCGAGATTGCTACTTAGTCCGGCGAAGTCGAGAAGGTCACGAATGAACTAGGCGATAATGGCGCACATCGTTGCGTCGATTACTGTTTTGTAAACGCACCGCCATTATATCTGCCGCGAAGGTACGCCATTGCAAACGCAAGGATTGCCCCGATGCCTTGTTCCTTTGCCGCGAGAATGGCGGCCAACAGGTCATGTTTTCTGGCATCTTCATGTCTTACCCCCAATAAGGGATTTGCTCTATTTAATTAGGAATAAGGTCGATTACTGATAGAACAAATCCAGGCTACTGTGTTTAGTAATCAGATTTGTTCGTGACCGATATGCACGGGCAAAACGGCAGGAGGTTGTTAGCGCAAAAAAATTCCAAAAAAATTCCAAAAAAAAGCGACTAACAAACACAATCTGATGGCAGCA